>OGSJ01000768.1_pt1 | contig 14336 bp, 10 predicted proteins | sample 1573851 | NCBI WGS metagenome assembly OGSJ01 (sample SAMN03295846, study PRJEB24534) | human gut metagenome | isolation source: fecal sample 6 from infant 6 | host: Homo sapiens | place: USA: Pittsburgh, PA | collected 2014-07 | reverse complement strand
GGTTGCGATGTTAGGCATTATTTTGACGGGTCACGGCGGTTTTGCCAGCGGGCTGGAACAGGCGATGAAGCAAATCCTCGGCGAACAGCCGCAGTTTATCGCCATCGATTTTCCGGAAAGCTCCACCACTGCGCGGCTGACCGCGCAGCTTGAGCAGGCAGTGAATGAACTGGATGCAGAGCACGATATCGTGTTTCTCACCGATCTTCTCGGCGGTACGCCGTTTCGTGTGGCCTCTACCCTCGCGATGCAGCGCCCCGGCAGCGAAGTGATCACCGGCACCAATCTCCAGCTTTTGCTGGAGATGGTTCTGGAGCGCGACGGGTTAAGCAGTGAAGCCTTTCGTTTGCAGGCGCTGGAGTGCGGCCATCGCGGCCTGACCAGCCTGGTGGATGAACTTGCACGCTGTCGCGAGGAAGCGCCCGCCGAGGAAGGGATATGAGCCAGCTGCTGCGCGCGCGTCGTCTGCTGACCGGGCAGGGCTGGCTGGATGACCATCAGCTGCGTATGGATAGAGGCGTCATCACCGCCATCGAGCCGATTCCGGCAGGGGTTAACACCCGTGAGGCAGACCTGCTTTGCCCGGCATACATTGATATCCACGTCCACGGCGGCGCGGGTGTGGATGTGATGGATGATGCGCCCGACGTGCTGGACCGGTTAGCCATGCACAAAGCGCGTGAAGGCGTGGGGGCGTTTCTGCCTACCACCGTCACCGCTCCGCTGGAGGCGATCCATGGCGCGTTACGGCGCATTGCCCGGCGCTGTCATGCCGGTGGCCCCGGCGCGCAGATCCTGGGCAGCTATCTGGAAGGCCCGTACTTTACACCGCAGAACAAAGGGGCGCACCCGCCAGAACTGTTTCGCGAACTGGATCTCGCGGAACTTGATGAGCTGATTGCGGTTTCGCAGAACACGCTGCGGGTGGTGGCGCTTGCTCCGGAAAAAGTGGATGCCCTGAAGGCGATCCATCACCTCAAGCAAAAAGGGATACGCGTCATGCTGGGCCACAGCGCCGCTACATACGCGCAAACCCTGGCCGCATTTGATGCAGGCGCAGCCGGGCTGGTGCACTGCTACAACGGCATGACGGGGTTACACCACCGGGAGCCCGGCATGGTTGGCGCCGGGCTTACGGACCCACGCGCGTGGCTGGAGCTTATTGCCGACGGGCATCACGTTCATCCTGGAGCCATGCGGCTATGTTGTTGCTGCGCGAAGGATCGTACGGTGCTGATTACCGATGCCATGCAGGCGGCGGGTATGCCTGATGGGCGCTATACGTTGTGTGGTGAAAATGTCGAGATGCAGGGCGGCGTTGTCCGCACGGCCTCAGGCGGGCTGGCGGGCAGCACGCTCGCGCTGGATGCCGCCGTGCGAAATATGGTGGAGCATACGGGGATCGCCCCAGAAAACGCAATCCATATGGCCTCGCTGCATCCTGCTCGTCTGCTCGGTATGGATCACCTGCTGGGAACGTTAGCGCCAGGCAAACGCGCCAATGTTCTTGCGCTGGATGCGGGTTTACACCTCCGGCAGATCTGGATCCAGGGTCAGGCTCTTTCCCTGTAGCCCCTTCACAGTGTGCCCTGTTGGCCTTACGGAAGACGATCGTAAGGCCTTTCTTTTCCTTTCCTTGATTTTCGCCTTTCCTTTCGCGATCACACTTTTCGTTTTATTTCTTTTTCGCCATTGAACTTTCGATTTCTTTTCTATAAATTTTATTTAACTGCTAAAGTGAACAAGTGAAACGAAACGAAAGATAGCGACACATTTGCCAGCGTCTGATGTGGAATTCACACGACTAAGGACTGAGTTATGCCACAAACCACTATCGCCACCACCGGCACCTGGACCGAAAAAGAGATCCGCCAGCAGCCAGCCAGCTGGCTTCGCTCGCTCAACAATATTGATAATCTGCGCGCGTCGATCGACAGTTTTCTGACGCCACTGTTGCGCAAGCCCGATCTGCGGATCGTTCTGACCGGCGCGGGTACGTCTGCTTTTATCGGCGACATCATTGCGCCATGGCTTGCCAGCCACACGGGGAAAAACATCACCGCGATACCTACGACCGATCTGGTCACCAACCCGATGGATTATTTCAGCCCTTCGCACCCGCTGCTGCTGGTCTCTTTCGCCCGTTCTGGCAATAGCCCGGAGAGCGTCGCCGCCGTTGAGCTGGCGAATCAGTTTGTACCGGAGTGCTACCACCTGTCGATCACCTGTAATGAAGCAGGCAGCCTGTACCAGAATGCCGTCGACAGCGATAACGCCTGCGCTCTGCTCATGCCAGCCGAAACGCACGATCGCGGGTTCGCGATGACAAGCAGCATCACCACCATGATGGCGAGCTGCCTGGCGGTATTCGCACCGGAAACGATCAACAGCAAAACGTTCCGCGACGTGTCCGATCGCTGTCAGGCGATCCTCACATCGCTTGGCGATTTCAGTCCCGGCGTCTTTGGTAACGAACCGTGGAAACGCATTGTTTATCTGGGCAGCGGTGGATTACAGGGCGCCGCACGGGAGTCTGCGCTGAAGGTGCTGGAGCTGACCGCCGGCAAGCTGGCGGCATTCTACGATTCGCCAACGGGTTTCCGTCACGGGCCTAAGTCGCTGGTGGACAACGAAACGCTGGTCGTCGTGTTTGTCTCCAGCCATCCGTATACGCGTCAGTACGATCGGGATCTGCTCGCCGAACTGCGACGCGATCGTCAGGCCATGCGCGTGGTAGCCATTGCAGCCGAAACGGATCCGGTCATTGAAGCTGGCCCGCATATCCTGCTGCCGCCTTCACGTTCATTTAACGATATGGAGCAGGCGTTCTGCTTCCTGATGTACGCCCAGGTCTTCGCACTGACCCAGTCTCTGCACGTTGGCAATACGCCGGATACGCCATCCGCCAGCGGTACGGTTAACCGTGTGGTCCAGGGCGTCGTTATTCATCCGTGGCAGGCTTAAGAGGACAGGCTCATGAGTATTATTTCTACTAAATATCTTTTGCAGGACGCACAGGCGAAGGGCTATGCCGTTCCGGCCTTTAACATCCATAACGCCGAGACGATCCAGGCGATCCTCGAAGTCTGTAGCGAAATGCGATCGCCGGTGATCCTCGCGGGTACGCCGGGGACGTTTAAACATATTGCGCTGGAAGAGATCTACGCCTTGTGCAGCGCATATTCTCTGACTTATGACATGCCGCTGGCGCTACACCTCGATCACCACGAATCGCTGGACGACATTCGCCGCAAAGTCCATGCCGGCGTACGTAGCGCAATGATCGACGGTAGCCATTACCCCTTCGAACAAAACGTCAAGCTGGTGAAATCGGTCGTCGATTTCTGCCACCTCAACGACTGTAGCGTCGAGGCCGAACTGGGCCGACTGGGCGGAGTGGAAGATGACATGAGCGTCGACGCCGAAAGCGCGTTCCTGACCGACCCGCAGGAAGCAAAACGCTTTGTCGAACTAACAGGCGTGGACAGCCTCGCCGTTGCCATCGGTACCGCGCACGGTCTTTATACCAAACGACCAAAAATCGACTTCCAGCGGCTGGCCGAGATCCGCGAGGTAGTGACAGTGCCGCTGGTGCTGCACGGTGCGAGTGATGTGCCGGATGAGGATGTGCGCCGCACCATTGAGCTGGGCGTCTGCAAAGTTAACGTCGCAACAGAGCTGAAAATCGCCTTCTCTGACGCAGTCAAAGCCTGGTTTGCCGAGAACCCACAGGGCAACGATCCGCGCTTCTACATGCGCGTCGGCATGGATGCCATGAAAGAGGTGGTCAGAAGCAAAATCACCGTTTGCGGCTCGGCGAACCGGCTGCTGCTTGCGACTGAAGCCTGAACCCATCGCGCATAACGTTAGTACCTAAAAAAATAACTATAAGCCTCGCAAATATGAAGGCGCGTCCTTAAGCCGGACAGCGCCTTCCATTATCCTAAAAATCCGAGGAGTCCCTACATGACACAGGAAAAGTCGTTTAAATCGAAAGCGTGGGAGTTTTTCCAGAGCCTGGGAAAGACGTTTATGTTCCCGGTCTCACTGTTGGCCTTTATGGGGTTGTTGTTAGGTATCGGTAGTTCTGTCACCAGCCCTTCCACCATCAAAAGTTTTCCCTTTCTGGGCGGCGAGTTAACGCAGCTCACCTTTGGTTTTATCGCCATGGTCGGCGGCTTTGCTTTTACCTATCTGCCGCTGATGTTTGCCATGGCGATCCCGATGGGCCTTGCCAGACGTAATAAAGCGGTGGGCGCTTTTGCCGGATTCGTTGGCTACATGCTGATGAACATGAGCATCAACTACTACCTGACCGCCACCCACCAGCTTGCGGATGCCGCCACCATGAGACAGGTGGGACAATCCATTGTGCTTGGCATTCAAACGCTGGAGATGGGCGTGCTCGGCGGCATTGTGGTAGGGGTGATCACCTACTTCCTGCACGAACGTTTCCAGGACACGGTGCTGCACGACGCGTTTGCCTTCTTTAGCGGCATTCGTTTTGTGCCCATCATTACCGCCCTCACCCTGTCGCTGGTCGGCTTGTTTATCCCCCTGCTGTGGGAATATGTGGCAATGGGCATTGCCGGGATTGGTCATATCATCCAGAGCACCAGCGTCTTTGGGCCATTCCTGTATGGCGTAGGCGTACTGCTGCTCAAACCTTTTGGCCTGCACCACATCCTGCTGGCGATGGTGCGCTTCACCCCGGCGGGCGGCATTGAGATGGTTAACGGCCAGGAAGTGGCCGGTGCGCTGAACATTTTCTACGCCGAGCTGAAAGCTGGCCTGCCGTTTAGCCCGCACGTTACGGCATTTTTATCGCAAGGGTTTATGCCGACATTTATCTTCGGCCTGCCTGCCGTGGCTTACGCTATCTACCGCACCGCGCGCCCGGAAAACCGTCCGGTGATTAAAGGGCTGCTGCTTTCAGGCGTGCTGGTTTCAGTTGTCACGGGTATTTCAGAGCCGATTGAGTTCCTGTTCCTGTTTATTGCCCCTGTGCTTTACGCGTTTCATATCGTTATGTCTGGCCTGGCGCTGATGGTGATGGCGCTGCTCGGCGTCACCATCGGCAACACCGACGGCGGCATTCTGGATCTGCTGATCTTCGGCGTCATGCAGGGGATGTCGACCAAATGGTATCTGCTGTTCCCGGTGGGTATTGCCTGGTTTGCTATCTACTTCTTCGTCTTCCGCTGGTACATCCTCAGGCACGATATTAAAACGCCGGGCCGTGAGGTTGACGCGCAGGGCGCGCTCCAGGCGGTGGAAGCCAATACCCGGGCACGTGGAAAATCGAAATACGATCATGGGCTTATTCTTCGCGCGCTTGGCGGTAAAGAGAATATTGAGTCGCTCGACAACTGCATCACCCGCTTACGTCTGGTGGTAAAAGAGATGGGGCTTATCGACCAGCAGGCGCTGAAGGCCGCGGGCGCCTTGTCAGTAGTAGTGCTTGATGCCCACAGCGTTCAGGTGATCATCGGTCCGCAGGTGCAGAGCGTCAAATCCGGCATTGAAGCCTTAATTTAACAGGGGGACGTTGTGTTTGATTTCGACAGAATCATTGAGCGTAAAAGCGATAAATGCCGTAAATGGGATCATACGTTTGTGTGCTCGCGTTTCGGTGATGTCCCGGAGGGATTTATCCCGCTGTGGATAGCAGATATGGATTTCACCTCGCCACCCGCCGTGATTGAAGGCTTCCAGCGCATCGTGGAGCATGGCACCTTCGGTTACACCTGGTGCTTCGACGAATTCTACGATGCGGTCATCGCCTTCCAGCGCACCCGTCATCAGGTTGAGGTGCATAAGTCATGGATCACCCTGACCTACGGCACCGTTTCCACGCTGCACTATACGGTTCAGGCGTTCTGCAAACCCGGCGACTGCGTGATGATGAATACCCCGGTGTATGACCCGTTTGCAATGGCGACACAGCGACAGGGCGTGCGGGTGCTTGCAAATCCGCTGAGCGTGAAGGAAAACCGCTATCAGCTGGATTTTAATCTGATTGAAGTTCAGCTCAAAACTCACCGTCCAAAACTGTGGTTCTTCTGCTCGCCGCATAACCCCTCGGGCCGAATCTGGCGCGCGGATGAGATACGTCAGGTGTCCGATCTCTGTAAGCGCTACGGCACGATTCTGGTGGTTGATGAGGTTCACGCCGAGCACATTCTGGACGGTACATTCGTCAGCTGTCTGACTTCGGGCTGTGCCGCCCAGGACAACCTGATTGTGCTGACCTCCCCCAATAAAGCGTTCAACCTTGGCGGGTTAAAAACATCCTACTCGATAATTCCAGACGATTCGCTACGCCAGCGTTTCCGCCAGCAGTTGGAGAAGAACTCCATTACCTCGCCCAATATCTTCGGCGTGTGGGGAATTATTCTGGCTTATCAGCAAGGTCTGCCATGGCTCGACGCGCTGAATGGTTATCTGCGTGGCAATGCCCGCTACCTTGCGGATGCCATCCAGACCCACTTCCCTGCATGGAAGATGATGAACCCGGAGTCGTCGTATCTCGCCTGGATAGACGTCAGTGCGGACGATCGCAGTGCGACGGCGCTAACTCAACATTTCGCAAAACAGGCTGGCGTGGTCATTGAAGATGGCAGCCACTACGTACAAAACGGCGAAAACTACCTGCGTATTAACTTCGGCACCCAGCGCTACTGGCTGGAACAGTCCATCAACCGAATGCTGAAGCATTACTGATAAGGATCTTACCCCGATGAAAAAAATGCTCACTCTCTCGCTGCTGGCTCTCTGTGTTTCTCATGGCGCGGCGGCAGCAAACTACGCGCTCAGTAACGACAATATTGCCCTTTCGTTTGATGATGCAAACGCAACGGTAGTGGTAACGGACAGCAAAGCTAACCATCCGCTCACGCCTCAGGAGTTGTTCTTTCTGACGCTACCGGATGAAACAAAAATCCACACCGCTGATTTCAAAATCAAGCACGTCGAAAAGCAGGACAATGCGATAGTCATCGACTTTACGCATCCGGATTTTATCGTAACGGTGAAACTGAACCTGGTGAAGGGAAAATACGCCAGCATCGGCTACACCATCGCCGCCGTCGGGCAGCCCCGGGACGTAGCGAAAATTACCTTCTTCCCGACGAAGAAGCAGTCTCAGGCACCTTACGTTGACGGGGCGATTAACAGCTCGCCAATCGTGGCCGACTCGTTCTTCATCCTGCCAGACAAACCGATTGTGAATACTTACGCTTATGAAGCCACCACGAACCTCAACGTGGAGCTGAAAACGCCAATTCTGCCTGAGACACCGGTTAGTTTTACCACCTGGTTCGGCACTTTCCCGGAAACTAATCAGCTGCGCCGCAGCGTAAACCAGTTTATCGATGCCGTGCGTCCGCGGCCTTATAAGCCTTACCTGCACTACAACAGCTGGATGGACATCGGCTTCTTTACCCCTTACTCCGAGCAGGATGTCATTGGGCGGATGGACGAATGGAATAAAGAATTTATTGCCGGACGCGGGGTGGCGCTGGACGCGTTCCTGCTGGACGATGGCTGGGACGATCGCACCGGACGCTGGCTGTTTGGCCCGGCATTCAGCAACGGTTTTGGCAAAGTCAGGGAAAAAGCCGACAGCCTGCATAGCTCGGTTGGGCTGTGGCTTTCTCCGTGGGGCGGATACAACAAGCCGCGCGATATTCGCGTCTCGCATGCAAAAGAGTATGGTTTCGAAACCGTAGACGGCAAGCTGGCGCTGTCGGGGCCGAACTATTTTAAAAACTTTAACGATCAGATCATCAAGCTGATCAAAAACGAGCATATTACCTCGTTCAAGCTCGACGGAATGGGTAACGCCAATTCGCATATCAAGGGCAGCCCATTTGCATCGGATTTTGACGCGTCCATTGCCCTGCTGCACAACATGCGCAGCGCAAATCCGAACCTGTTTATCAACCTGACCACCGGCACCGACGCCAGCCCGTCCTGGCTGTTCTATGCTGATTCAATCTGGCGTCAGGGCGATGATATCAACCTGTACGGCCCCGGCACGCCAGTGCAGCAGTGGATGACCTACCGCGATGCCGAAACCTGGCGATCCATCGTGCGTAAAGGTCCGCTGTTCCCGCTGAACTCACTGATGTACCACGGGATCGTCAGCGCAGAGAACGCTTACTATGGACTCGAGAAAGTGCAAACAGACAGCGATTTTGCCGATCAGGTCTGGAGCTACTTTGCAACCGGAACTCAGCTTCAGGAGCTGTACATTACGCCGTCCATGCTGAATAAGGCGAAGTGGGATACCCTGGCGCAGGCGGCGAAATGGTCGCGTGAGAATGCCAGCGTGCTGGTGGATACTCACTGGATTGGCGGTGACCCAACTTCGCTTGAGGTTTACGGCTGGGCCTCATGGAGTAAAGACAAAGCGATTTTTGGCTTACGAAACCCGTCGGATAAACCGCAACGTTACTTCCTGGATTTAACCAAAGATTTTGAGATCCCGGCAGGAGAGCGTTCCCAGTTTACCCTGAAAGCCGTGTACGGCAGTAATTCGACCGTACCAGAGGAGTATAAAAACGCTGTGGTGATTACGCTGCAACCGCTGGAAACGCTGGTGTTTGAGGCGATGCCGGGGAAATAGTGAGGCTTTGACACGGTGTAGGCCGGGTAAGGCGAAGCCGCCACCCGGCAAAACAGGCGGCAGGGTCTTACTCCCCCTGCTGCTCCAGCGCATATTTATACAGCGCATTTTTCTTCACGCCGTGGATCTCCGCCGCCAGCGCCGCCGCTTTTTTCAGAGGAAGTTCAGCCTGTAGCAGGGCCAGCGTACGCAGCGCATCGGCAGGCAGAGCGTCTTCCTGCGCTTTGTGGCCTTCGACAATCAGCACCATTTCGCCCTTGCGGCGGTTTTCGTCTTCTTTCACCCACGCCAGCAGTTCGCCGACCGGCGCACCGTGAATGGTTTCCCACGTTTTGGTCAGCTCGCGCGCCAGCACCACGTAGCGCCCTTCGCCCCAGACGGTCACCATATCCTCCAGGCTTTCCAGCAGACGGTGAGTGGATTCGTAGAAGATCAACGTACGCGGTTCGGCTTCCAGATCCTTTAATACATCGCGGCGACCTTTGGATTTAGCTGGCAGGAAACCTTCGTAGCAGAAACGATCGGACGGCAGACCCGCAGCGCTTAACGCCGCAATCGCCGCGCACGGCCCCGGCAGCGGCACAACGCGGATGCCAGCTTCCCGGCAGGTGCGTACCAGATGGTAGCCCGGATCGTTGATCAGCGGCGTTCCCGCATCGGAGACCAGCGCGATGTTCTGCCCTTCTTTAAGCTTCGCCACCAGCGTTTCGGCTTTTTGTTGCTCATTGTGATCGTGCAGGGCAAACAAACGGGCGTTGATGGCAAAGTGTTGTAGCAGTAAACCGGTATGACGGGTGTCTTCAGCCGCAATTAAATCAACAGCTTGCAATACGGTGAGCGCACGTTGGGTAATATCAGACAAATTCCCGATAGGAGTAGGTACAATATAAAGCTGGCCTTGAGAATTATCTGCCGTTTCGTGTTGTTTCATTGTTTCGTCCGTATTGCCGATTTAATATTGAGCATTGCGTAAAAAAATCACTGGATACAGTATGGTACCGTTAACGTTTCTTCGAAAAAAAGCCGCGCACAGCGTGCCCCTCCTGCTGGCAGCCCTGATCTTTACCGGCTGCGGCACCCAGGCACCTGACCAGAGCACTGCTCATATGCAGGGATCCGCTCAGGCTGATTCTGGCTTTTATCTGCAACAAATGTCGCAGAGTACAAATGATACCAGGATCAACTGGCAATTACTCGCCATTCGTGCACTGCTGAAAGAAGGGAAAACCCAGCAGGCCGCCGAGCTGTTCAGCCAGCTGCCGCAGGATCTTAACGACACTCAGCGCCATGAGCAGACGCTGCTGTCGGCAGAACTGAAGGTCGCGCAAAAAGATTACGACGGCGCGAAGAAGATCCTCGGCACCATCGATCTCAGCACGCTGGATAAAAACCAGCAGGCCCGTTTCTGGCAGGCCGGTATCACCGCTGAGCAGGGTCGCCCTTCCCTGACGCTACTCCGCGCGCTGATTGCCCAGGAGCCTCTGCTCGCGGGTGCAGACAAGCAAAAAAATATTGACGCAACCTGGCAGGCGCTCGCCTCCATGACCCAGGATCAGGCCAAGGCGCTGGTAATCAACGCCGATGAAAATGTCCTGCAAGGCTGGCTGGATCTGCAACAGATGTGGTTCAACAACCGCAGCGATCCGAACATGCTGAAAGCCGGCATTACCGACTGGCAAAAGCGTTACCCGCAAAACCCGGGAGCGAAAATGCTGCCAACGCAGCTGGTGAACGTGCAAAACTTTAAGCCCGCCTCCACCAGCAAAATCGCCCTGCTGCTGCCGTTAAACGGTCAGGCTGCGGTGTTTGGTCGCGCCATTCAGCAAGGTTTTGAAGCCGCGAAAAACGGCACCACCGCCGTCAGCGGCAGCGCGGTTCCGGCGCAGGCTGCACAGGCGGCGAATGTGAATGACGTTGTCAACCCGTCCGCCGCCGAAACCAGCGACCTGACCACCGCGCAAACCCCTGCGCAGGGCACCATGCAGAATCCGGTTACCGCCCCAACGACGCAGCCTGCTACCCCAGCGCCTGCGGCAACACAGGCCCCGGCTGAAACACCGGCGCCCGCGACGGCAGAACAACCTCAGCCGCAAACCGCGCAGCCGGAACAGCAGCCAGCAACCCAGCCGCAGGCTGTGGCCACCACCAGCGCTAATCCTGGTGCAGAGTTGAAAATCTACGACACCAGCGCCCAGCCGCTTGACCAGGTGCTGGCGCAGGTTCAGCAGGACGGGGCCAGCATCGTTGTCGGCCCGCTGTTGAAAAACAACGTGGAAGCGCTGATGAAGAGCAACACCACGCTGAACGTGCTGGCGCTTAACCAGCCTGAGCAGGTTCAGAACCGCGCCAATATCTGTTACTTCGCCCTCTCTCCGGAGGATGAAGCCCGCGATGCGGCCCGCCATATTCACGAGCAGGGCAAGCAGGCGCCGCTGCTGCTGATCCCACGCAGCACGCTGGGCGATCGCGTTGCCAACGCGTTTGCGCAAGAGTGGCAGACCCTTGGCGGTGGCGTGGTGTTGCAGCAGAAATTTGGCTCAGCTTCCGAACTGAGAGCGGGCGTGAACGGCGGGGCAGGTATTGCCCTCAACGGTAGCCCGGTATCCGCCAGCCTGCCGCAGCAGCAGAGCGTCACCATCGGCGGTCTGACGATCCCGGCGCCACCTACCGACGCGCAAATCAGCGGCGGCGGTAAAGTGGATTCGGCATACATCGTCGCTACCCCGGAAGAGATCGCCTTTATCAAACCGATGATCGCCATGCGTAACGGCAGCCAGAGCGGCGCAACGCTCTACGCCAGCTCACGCAGCGCACAGGGTACCGCAGGCCCGGATTTCCGTCTGGAAATGGAAGGACTGCAATACAGCGAGATCCCCATGCTGGCAGGCAGCAACCCGCAGTTGATGCAGCAGGCGCTGGGCGCGGTGCGCAATGACTATTCCCTGGCGCGTCTGTACGCGATGGGCGTCGATGCCTGGGCGCTGGCAAACCACTTCACCCAGATGCGTCAGGTACCGGGCTTCGAGCTTAACGGGAATACCGGCGATCTGACCGCCGATCAGGATTGTGTGATTAACAGGAAGTTATCATGGCTCAAATACCAGCAGGGGCAGATTGTCCCGGCCAGTTAAGCCGTAAACAGACCGGCGACGCGTGGGAGTTAAAGGCGCGTCGCTGGCTTGAAGGCAAAGGACTGCGCTTTGTCGCCGCCAACGTTCGCGGGCGCGGCGGCGAGATTGACCTGATCATGAAAGACGGTCAGACCATCGTGTTTGTTGAAGTTCGCTACCGACAGTCGTCCCGTTTTGGCGGTGCTGCCGCCAGCGTGACGCTCGCCAAACAACAAAAATTATTACAGACTGCCCACTTGTGGCTTGCCCGCCATAATGGGAGTTTTGATACTGTGGATTGCCGTTTCGATGTGGTAGCCTTCACCGGAAATGCGATCGACTGGCTTAAAAACGCGTTTGGCGAAGACGCATAAATAAGATTTTAAAGGGATACCGTGCTCGAACGAATTAAAGTGTGCTTCACAGAAAGCATTCAAACGCAGATTGCCGCGGCGGAAGCCCTTCCGGACGCGATCTCGCGTGCAGCGATGACGCTGGTTCAGTCGCTGCTCAACGGCAACAAAATCCTCTGTTGTGGCAATGGCACGTCCGCTGCTAACGCACAGCATTTTGCTGCCAGCATGATCAATCGCTTCGAAACCGAGCGCCCGAGTTTACCTGCCATTGCACTAAACACCGATAACGTGGTCTTAACTGCGATTGCCAACGATCGTCTGCATGACGAAATCTACGCCAAGCAGGTGCGCGCCTTAGGCCATGCCGGAGACGTGCTGCTGGCGATCTCCACGCGCGGTAACAGCCGGGATATCGTTAAAGCGGTTGAAGCGGCAGTGACCCGGGATATGACGATTGTCGCCCTGACCGGTTACGACGGCGGAGAGCTGGCTGGCCTGCTGGGGCCGCAGGATGTGGAGATCCGCATTCCTTCGCACCGTAGCGCCCGCATCCAGGAGATGCATATGCTCACGGTGAACTGCTTATGCGATCTGATCGATAACACGCTTTTCCCTCACCAGGATGATTAAGGAGTTCTCATGAAGGTTTTATCGGCCCTTGCAGTCGTGATGTCTGCATTACTGCTTCAGGGATGCATCGCTGCCGCTGTAGTCGGCACCGCAGCGGTCGGCACCAAAGCAGCGACCGATCCGCGCACCGTTGGGACGCAGGTGGATGACGGTACGCTTGAGCTGCGCGTAAACAGTGCGCTGTCGAAAGACGAGCAGATCAAGAAGGAAGCACGCATCAACGTGACGGCTTATCAGGGCAAAGTGCTGCTGGCAGGCCAGGCGCCAAATCCTGAACTCGCCTCGCGCGCCAAACAGATCGCGATGGGTGTGGAAGGCACGGCGGAAGTGTTTAACGAGATCCGCCAGGGCCAGCCGATTGGTCTCGGCACCGCGTCATCTGATACCTGGATCACCACCAAAGTGCGTTCCCAGCTGCTGGGTACCGACCAGGTGAAATCCTCAAACGTGAAAGTGACCACGGAGAACGGCGAAGTGTTCCTGCTGGGTCTGGTGACGGAACGTGAAGGGAAAGCGGCGGCGGATATCGCCAGCCGGGTGAGCGGCGTGAAACACGTCACCACCGCCTTTACTTACATTAAGTAATTACCACCTGACTACAGGCCCGGTAAGCGCTAGCGCCACCGGGCTTTTTTTCACACAAGCGCCATACTCCCCACAATCACTCCGCTCAACGCCACCAGCCCCGCAGTCAGCCACAGCGCTTTCGCCGGGAATGACTTACGCAGCATGATAAGCGACGGCAGGCTCACCGCCGGCAGCGTGATGAGCAGCGCCAGCGCCGGTGCGGTCCCCATACCAGCCATCATCATGGTCTGAATAATCGGGATCTCCGCCGCGGTTGGGATCACGAACAGGCACCCGGCCACCGCCATCGCAATCACCCACATCAGCGTGTTGTCGATAGCGCCATCCGCATGCGGGAACAGCCAGACGCGCGCCGCCCCCAGCACCAGTACGGCCAGGATATAGACCGGAATGGTGCTCCAGAAAAGCTGCCACAGCGCTTTGCCCCAGCGAGCAAAGAAACTGCCCTGCGGCTCGCTGACGTCCAGCTCAACGGAGGCAGGCCCGGCCTCGTTGTCTTTCACCAGGTGCTGCACCAGCGTAGCGACAAGCACCACCGTCAGCAGGCCAGCCGCCAGACGGATAAACGCAAAATGCCAGCCGAGAACGAAGCCCATAAACACCAGCGTTGCCGGGTTCAGCAGGGGGTTACCCATCCAGAAGGCAAGCGCGCCGCCCATCGACACACGCTGTCGGCGCATACCCGCCGCCACCGGTGCGGCGCAGCAGGAGCACATCATGCCCGGCAGGGAGAAAATCGTCCCCAGCAGCGTGCCCTGCAAGCGCGGCTGTCCCAGGGTTTTCACCAGCCAGTTACGCGGGATAAGTACCTGAATCAGCGAGCCCAGCAATACGCCCAATACCGCCGCTTTCCAGACGGCAAGAAAATAGACCATGGCGTAATCCCACGCCGCGCGTAGCGGGCTGGAATCGGCCTGCGCGAGAATCGATTTACCGATGCTGTGGGTGTCGGCGGCGGTGAAGGCTTTACCGTAGTACGGCTGCCATTTCACGTACCAGAGGCCAACAATGACCACGAGAAAG
>OGSJ01000749.1_pt1 | contig 14870 bp, 16 predicted proteins | sample 1573851 | NCBI WGS metagenome assembly OGSJ01 (sample SAMN03295846, study PRJEB24534) | human gut metagenome | isolation source: fecal sample 6 from infant 6 | host: Homo sapiens | place: USA: Pittsburgh, PA | collected 2014-07 | reverse complement strand
AATTTGTCATCTACACTATTGTCCTTCAAAAAGTTTTCTACATCTTTTATTAAATTTTTATTTATATTTTGTGATTCAAGTAAATTAATCATATTACCTCTTTCATAAATTATCTAATTTGTGACATTAGTATGATATAATAAATTAAAAGAAATTGGAAGTAGGTGAATAAATGAAGAAAGCATGGGGAGGTTTCGTAAAAGGATTTGCGAAATTTTTGAATGGATTTTTCGGATTTTTAATAGCATTTATAGAAACATTGGTGAATTTAACTGTGGGATTTAGATATGTACTAGGATCCATACTATCCTTCGGTTGTATATTTATATTGTTCTTTCCTTATATATTTTTCAAATACAAATGGGTTACATTTACGGTTTTGTTCATAACGATATTTCCTATTTTAGGTAAAGGATTCGTCAATTATCTAAAATATGTAAAATATTCTATGGTTGAATTCTTACTTGGATACGGGAATTATTATCTCAATAACTCACAAACAAAATACACTTCTTATTCTGATTACAAGAAAAAATACATCTTCAACAAACAAGAAGAAGAAAGAAAAGCGCGTGAAGAACGACAAAGACGTGAACAAGAAGAATGGACTAGAAGATTTAACGAATGGTTCAATCAAAACGGATTTGGATTCGATGATTTTGGATATTACCAACAACAAGGTCAATACGGTGGATACAACCAAGGTTATGGTCAACAAGGGTACGGATATCAAAACCAATACCAAAATCCAGTGGACGATTTCGTGAGAACTTACGAACAACATTGCGACACGTTAGGAGTTGGATACAACGCAGACAAGTACGAAATCAAATTGAATTACAGAAAACTTGCCAAGAAATATCACCCTGATATAAACAAGGCAGCTGATGCAACTGCGAAGTTCCAAGAAGTTAACAACGCATACGACTTTTTGTCCAATGAACAAAACATAGAAAGATACAATAGAATCAAAAACAAAAAATAATTTATCGCTGGGAGAATATCTCCCAGTTTTTTATTGGGAAACTTAAAAAATCCTTGACAAATTAAAAAATATATGATATTGTACAATTAATAGTAAGGAAAACCATTTACATATGATGGGAGGAAACAAAATGAAATTACAAAATCCTCAGAGATATAAGAACGGAGACATATTAACTTTAAGTATAAGGTTGTATATTTAGTTTAAATTATCAAAATTTAGGAGGAAATTTTATGAAAGAATTTAAAAAAGTAATATCAATATTGTTAATTGGAGTATTTGTGATTTTTAGCTCTAATTCTGTATTTGCAGCTAACCAAATTACAGATAAAAAAGATAAAGCTTTTGTTATAGTTAACGGACAAGAGATAGTTTATGAAGGCGAAAATTATGACAACCCGAATACTGGAGAATATATTCACTGGACGGGGGAAAGAAGTGCTGATAAAAACTTTACGTTTAAAATTAGATATTCAGTTCAATCTTCAAAATTTACAGTTCATAGTAGTAAAGTTTTAATTAAATCAAATGCTCACATTGAAAATGTACATGGAAATGTCTTAAGTGGATATAATGGTCATTTATATCAAGTCACTATTGATGGATTTTATTCGAGAGCACTTCAATTTTCGGTAGGATCAAGTCAGTCTGGAACAATAAAAGGATTAAAAAAAGGTGGAAGCTATAGAGTAACTATAATTAATAATGATTACTTAGATGGAAGTAAATATTTAGTTGGATCTGGAAGTGTATCACCCTTATAGTAACTCATAAAAATATATTAAGGAATTTGTAAGTTATAGATAGAAGGGATAATTTGAATGTTTAAAATTAATGCTAATAATAAAAAGACGAGAAAAATATATATTGTTATATGTATGATTGTTTTTGCAATTGTGTTTAGTTCAACAATTTATGCGGTTAAATTAGTTAATGAACAATCTAAGGTTAATGAATTAGAATTGCCTGAATTAGATTCTATGAAGATTACTAAACAAATAAAAAATAGAGAAAAAAATATCAAACCACAATCTATTTCTAGACTGAATTACAAACAAATACAAGAACAATTGGGAGTTTCCCTTTTAAATAGTGAACTTTCAAAAGACGATAGATATATGATTACAGATGTTGAAACTGACAATAAAGATTATGCGATAATCAAGTGTGATAATTATATTCTTGGAGACACATCAAACTATTCATATAATGATGAAGGATTTTATAGTTTTGATGAAGGAAACTTGTACAAATCTCCAATATCAATACAAGCGGATATAATTTTAAGTGAAACTCAGCTTAACAATGTATGGACTACTGATTATTTGGGAATGTATGGTTTCGTAGAGCAATTTGTTTCGGAACAAGGATATAAAGTTAATTTAATTGAAGAAAAAAATGACGGTAATCAACCAGATTTTGTATCTAAGAAGACAGCTATTTTCGTAGCGGATGGAATTAGATATACATTGACAGGTAGAACAACAGTTGAAAATATGAAACAAATTGTAAATTCAATGAAATAAAGTATTTGGGTGCTGCACAATAAAAAGTGCAGCATTTTTTATTGCAAAAATTAAAAAACTTTAATCATAAAAACCAAAACTTTGTTTAAATTTTTTAAAATTTATTTTTAGTTTTAAAAAATGTAAATTAAAAATATCAAAGTTAGAATAATAAAAAAATTATAATAAAAATGTTTTCATTTATACATATAGCAATTTTTATAAAAAAATCAACAATATATCTAAAAACAATTTAGATTTAAAAAAATATATGGGTTATAATAGGTAGATGTGAGGAAGTGAGTTTATGAAAGATATTATCAATAAAATAATTGAGATTGATAAGAAGGCACAAGATTTGGATAAAAATTTTCAAAATGATCTTGTGATTGAACAAAAAAAACAAAAAGAAGCTATAAGAGAGCTTGAAGACAAATATCAATCAGAATCTGTAACTAAACTTAATTCTGTCCATGACGATATTATTAATAGTCAAAACAGTAATATCGAAAATCAAAAGAAGAGTATTGAAGAAAAGAAAAATCACTTGAAGGAAATCTTCGATAAGAACGAGGATAGATTGGTGGACAAATTCTTCAATATTATTACGGAGTAATTATGGGATCTGCAAGATTATATAGTGCGCTTAATACTAAGATTTCTAAGATTAGCTCAGAGCTGTTGTCTGATGAAGATTTTAAGAAATTACTAGAAGCTGATACTAATAAGGATCAATATGATTATCTTTTGAAGTTGGGAAAGATTGAGGGTGAATACGCAAACGAGGGCGTGAGTCAGTTTGAAAATAGTCTTAATGATAAGATGATTAGAACTGAAGAAAAGTTGAAGTATTATATGAACGGCAGATACAAGGATTTTTATAATTCTTTGTTGGAGTATTATGTCGTTGAAGATATTAAAACTTTGGCGCGTGTTATCGTTAGAAGGGAATACACCGATAGGTTGAATGATAATCTTATAGTTCTCAAGGATACAAAATTTTCTCGAATTTCTTCGTCGACTACGATTCAAGATTTTGTGGATATGTTAGATGAGCCATACAAATCTATTGTCGATAGGTACAAGGAAGAAAATCGTCACAGAATTTTGTTTTTTATTGAGATGAACTTGGATAGAAATTATTATTCAAACATTATCAAGATGAGTCAAGGTTTATCGAAACAAGATTCTAAGATTGTCCAAGATTATTATGGTGAAAAAATCGACTTATTGAATTTGGAATGGATTTATAGAGCTAACAAATATTATGAAATCAATAGCGAGATTATTTTCAACTTTACGATTTTGGGCGGCAAATTGTTTCAATTGGACGATTTGAAGAAGATTTCTTATATGGATTTTGATGATTTGATAAATTTTATTTCCGAAAGTAAGTATTCTTTCTTGGTTAATACCGACAATGATATTGATTTGTATATGGATAGAAGAATTTACAGGTATCTTTATTTCAAGGCGATTGATTTGCTACATACCAATAAGTACAATATTTCTAAACTTATTGCGATTGGCGAATTACTTGAGTTTGAAAAGTTTGATATTGAAAAAAGTGTGGAATCTAAGAGATTTAATTTGGATTTTGAAAAGTCCAAGTCTTATCTGATTAGAAGAGTTTAAGGAAGTGGTAAATTGAGAGCAGAAAAAATGTACATGATGAATGTAGTTGGAAATCTGAAGTATCTTGAATCCACTATAAAAGATTTGTTGGATATTGGAAGTGTCGAACTTACTGATAGTTTGAGCCAAATCGAAAACAATACTTTTATCGTTAATATCAATAGTGAAAATATCGAGAAAACTATGGAGTTTAATAATGTTACTGGTTTTGAAAACAGGGATGTTAAGGAATTGAATTCTATTGCTGACAATTTGAAGGATATTTTCAAAATTGATTTGAGAGATGAGAGATTAAAAAGAGAGTACACAGAAGATGAAATCAAAGACTTCTACGGTTCTATTAAATCTAAGGTGGACAAGATTTATGATTGTGAAAACCAAATTGATGAAAATAAAAAAGAATTAGAAGATTTGTATTTGATTGAAGATTTGGATGTTTCTATTGAAAGCTTGTGTGATATGAAGTATTTCGATTATCGCTTTGGCTATTTGTCTAAGGAAAATAGATTAAAGTTGAAGAAAAACTACGATAATATCATGGCAAGTGTGCTTCATTTGGCAAGTAAGAACAAAAAGGAAGTTTATGTAGCGATTTATCCAAAGGATGTGTCAATTGAAACTGACAGGATTTTGAGATCATTGAATTGGACTGATATCAATATTAGTAAAGACAGAAAAGAAGTTCCAAAAGAAATAATTTCCAAAATTGAATTGGAAAATGAAAACTTGGGAGCTCAAATCTCAGAATTAAATCAAAGCTTAAATGAGATTTACAGAGATAACAAAAGCAAAATCATTGATATGGTGATTTCTGCTAATTTGTTGATTCAATTAGAAGATGTGAAGAGTTTACTGGCAAGAAGTGAAAGCTACTTTTACTTGGCAGGATGGGTTCCTGAATCAGCTAAGAGTGTTGTTCAAGAAAAATTATCAGCATACGATGATATGTTCATTAATTTCTTGGACGCAGATGACAGTGGACTAACTCCTCCCACCAAACTCAAAAACAACAAATTTTTTAAGCCGTTTGAGCTTTTAGTTAATATGTATGGTACTCCAAACTACAAGGAAATCGACCCAACTGTATTTTTCGGATTGACTTATATGTTGCTATTCGGTGCTATGTTTGGGGATTTGGGACAAGGCGCTGTGATGTTTGTCGCAGGTGTTTTGTTAGCGAAATTCAAAGACAAGATGATGGGCGGACTTCTTGAAAGAATTGGTGCAAGTTCTATGGTGTTTGGAATTCTTTACGGTTCTTTCTTCGGACTAGAAGGAATTATTCCGGCATTGTTTTTGAAACCATTTGAAAATATCAACAAGGTTTTGATTATAGCTATAGGCCTTGGTATCGTACTTTTATTGATAGCTTACATTTTTGGATTATGTAACAATTACATTTTCAAAGATGTGCAAGAAGGACTTTTCGGACAAGAAGGGTTGGCAGGATTTATGCTATTCTTGTTATTCTTATTATTAGCTGCAACAGTTGCATTAGAATTGCACATTGTCCCTGTTGGAGTAATTGCGGCGTGTATGTTGATTGTGATTTTTGTAATGATTTTCAAAGTTCCATTGACACAACTTTTGTACAAGAGAAGACCTCTTCACAATGGTTTGGATGTTACAGGTTATTATGTTGAAAGTTCATTTTCAATTATTGAAACTTTGATTTCAATGTTTTCTTCAACTGTATCATTCATAAGAGTGGGTGCTTTTGCTATAAACCACGTTGGTTTGTTCTTGGCATTTACATCTATCGGTAAGATGATAGGAACTAACGCCGGAAATGTAGCGATGATAATCGTAGGAAATATCGTGATTTTGGGTCTTGAAGGTTTGATTGTATTCATTCAATCGTTGAGACTTGAATATTATGAATTATTTAGTAAATATTTTAAGGGTGATGGAATTTTGTTCCAACCAACTATAAAGAGAATTTAAAGGAGATAAATATATGTATTTTATTTTAATTTCAACAGCATTAATAGTTTTATTGACTATAGGTTCAGGTGTTTATTTGTTATACAACAACACTGATTCATCAAAAACAAAATTAAAGAAAGCATTAAGAACTAATCTTTTTGCTATAATTCCATGTCTTGTGATGGCATTTGTATTTTTAATGCCTAACTCTGCATTTGCACAATCTGCTGCTGGTGCAACTAATGGTCTTGGACTTTTGGCAGCAGCTTTATCAACAGGTCTTGCAACAATTGGTACTGGTTATGCAGTAGGTGTTGTAGGTTCATCAGCATTGGGAGCTGTTAGTGAAGATCCATCATTATTAGGTAAATCATTAATTTATGTAGGATTAGCAGAAGGTATTGCAATTTACGGATTGGTTATTTCAATTCTTATTTTGCAACAATTATAATTATGAAATCCGTAATTATAAGTGCGGATAATGTTACAAATCTTGGTATGCGCCTTGCTGGAATAACAGGTTTCGTAGCAAAAAACGAAGCAGAGATGAGAAGAGCTTTCAAGGCTGCAACTATTGATGATACTTTGGGTGTTGTCATTATAACTGAAGAGGTATTCAATACTATCAAAGATGAAGTGACAAAACACAAAGACAAGGGTAAGAAACCATTGGTTGTAACAATACCCGGAAGAAAAGGACTTGAAGACAAAGATTTCTTGATGAAATACATCAAGGGGTCTATAGGAATTAAGGTAGATTAGAGGTAGAAATGATTTTATTAGAAAAGAAATTAGATATTTTTAACAAAATAATCTATGCGAATAAGAAAAAAGATTATGAAAAGAAACTTCTTGAAGTAAAAAACTCTAATCAAAATCAGCTAAAAGACTACGAACAAAAATTAATTGATGAATATAATTTGAATTTGAAAAAAAGAACCAGAAAAGCCGAACAAAAATCTATCGAAAAATTGAGAACTGCTGAACAAGAAAGCAGAAGAGAGCTTTTGGTTTTAAAAGAAAATATATTACAAAAATTGTTTGATAATGTTACTAAAAAAATATTGGATTTTGTGAAGACTGACGATTACAAGAAAAAATTAATCAAGAACATTGAAGAAAACTTGGCTGATTTGGATTACAAGGTAGTGTTGTTGGTTTTACAAAACGATTATGATTATGTAACTAAGAATTTCAGTTCAGAAAAAGTCGAAGAAATCAAATCTATTCCAAACAATTACTTGGGTGGATTTATGATTCAAGATGTAGAAGAAACGGTGAATTTTGATTACACTTATTTGTCAAAAATGGAAGATTGTAAACATGCAATGGGTGAAGATATTCATAATCTAATGACAGGTGGTGATATCAATGAATAATGGTAAGATTTTTTCTATTAATGGTCCTGTAATCAAAGGAAGGAATATGACCGATTTCACAGCCAAGGAAATGGTGTTGATCGGTGAAAAGAAATTAATCGGAGAAGTTATTAGCCTTGAAGATGATATCGCAGTTATCCAAGTTTACGAAGAAACTGAAGGTTTGAAAAAGGACGATGAAATTTATCATACTAATAAACCACTTTCATTAAAATTAGGACCTGGTTTATTGAAAAATATGTTTGATGGAATTGAAAGACCATTAAAAGAAATCAGAGATAAATTTTCAACTTTCATACCAGAAGGAATCGGACTTATTTCCATCGATGAAGAAAAATTATGGGATGTCACTATAAAAGTTAAAAATGGTGATACAGTTACTCAAGGACAAATAATAGCAGAAGTTCCAGAAACAGAAGCTATCGTTCACAAAATTATGATTCCAGTTGGAGTTAATGGTACTGTAAAAAATGTGCTTGAAAATGGCAAGTACAATATTGAGACTACTATTATGCAAGTGGAAGATGATTTTGGAAACTTAACAGATATAAAATTGTACCAAGACTGGCCAATCAGAATTCCAAGACCTTCCAAGGAAAGACTAGATGTCGATCGCTTATTGGAAACTGGTCAAAGAATTTTGGATGTGTTCTTCCCACTTGCAAAAGGTGGTACTGTGGCAATTCCAGGTGGATTTGGTACAGGAAAAACAATGACACAACACCAATTGGCAAAATACGCTGATGCAGATATTATTATCTACATTGGTTGCGGTGAACGTGGTAACGAAATGACAGAAGTATTGGAAGATTTTCCAAAACTTATCGACCCTAATAACGGGAAACCACTTATGGAACGAACTGTATTGATAGCCAATACTTCCAACATGCCAGTAGCAGCCAGGGAAGCAAGTATCTACACTGGAATTACGATGGCGGAATATTTCAGGGATATGGGATATGATGTCGCAATAATGGCAGATTCGACTTCTCGTTGGGCAGAAGCTCTTCGTGAAATTTCAGGAAGACTTGAAGAAATGCCTGCAGAAGAAGGCTATCCAGCATATCTTCCTTCTAGAATTGCACAGTTCTACGAGAGAGCGGGAATTGTGAAAACTTTGAACGACAACGAGGGATCAGTTACAATTATCGGAGCGGTTTCACCAGCTGGTGGAGATTTCAGTGAACCAGTTACTGAAAATACTAAGAGATTCGTAAATGTATTCTTGGGTTTGGATAAGGACTTGGCATATTCAAGACACTATCCAGCTATTAACTGGATGAGTAGTTATTCTTCTTATGTAGAAAAATTAAGGGATTATTACGAATCTAAACTTGGTGAAGATGTTGTAGATTTGAGAAATCAAATGCTTAAATTATTATACGAAGAAGACAAATTAAAAGAAATAGTAATGCTTGTCGGTGAAGATGTTCTTCCAGACGATCAAAGATTGATTTTGGATATTTCAAATGTAATGAAGTTAGGATTTTTGCAACAAAATGCTTTTAGTAAGGTGGATACTTATGTTCCTCTTAAAAAGCAAGTTGAAATGCTTAAAACTATCAAATTATTATACGAAGAAGGACGTAAGGCAATCAAAGAACAAATTCCTATTTCTCAAGTAAAAAATGCAGATTTGTATTCAAAAGTTATCGCCATGAAGAACACAATTTCTAATGAAGATTTGAGTGGAATCAAAGATTTGAATGACGAAATCAAAGAGTTTTACAGCGATTTGATTAGCAAATACGAAAAGTAGGTGATTTTATGATAAAAGAATACATTAAACTAAAAAAAGTTGAAAGTTCAATTATAGAAGTTGAAAATGTAAATGAAGCATCTTTTGGTGAAGTTGTCGAAGTAAAATCATCTGCATCAGATAAATCAATGGTCGGTAAAGTTGTAAATATTAACGATGATACTGTTACTATTCAAGTATTTGGTGACAGTACAGGAATGAGTACACAAAACACTAAAGTTAGATTTACACAAAGACCATTTGAAATAGCTTTGTCAGAAGATATTTTAGGAAGAAAATTCAACGGAATCGGTCAACCAATTGATGACGGTGGAGATATTTACGCTGCAAAACGCTACAACGTAAATGGACGTGCCATCAACCCTGTTTCCAGAGTTTATCCAAGAGATTTCATCCAAACAGGAATTAGTTCAATAGATTGTTTGATGACTTTAATTAGGGGACAAAAACTTCCAGTATTTTCTGGATCTGGAATGAGTCACAATAGATTGGCTGCACAAATCGTTCGTCAAGCTAAAATCAAAGGTGCAAACGAAGATAACTTCGCAATTGTATTCGGAGCAATTGGCGTAAAACACGACGAAGCTAGATTTTTCGAAGATACTTTTAGACAATCTGGTGTATTGAATAATGTGTGTATGTTTGTAAATTACGCTGACGATTCAATAATGGAAAGAATTATAACTCCAAGAGCAGCATTGACTGCAGCAGAATACTTGGCTTTCGAAAAAAATTATCACGTTTTGGTTATCATAACTGATTTGACAAGTTATGCAGAAGCTCTTCGTGAAGTTTCATCAAAAAGAGAAGAAGTTCCTTCTAGAAAGGGCTATCCAGGATATTTGTATTCTGATTTGGCATCATTGTATGAAAGAGCTGGTATGATAAAAGATGCAGAAGGTTCTGTAACGTTGATTCCAATTTTGACAATGCCTAATGACGATATCACTCATCCTATTCCGGATTTAACAGGATATATTACTGAAGGACAAATTGTTTTGGAAAGAAGTTTGATGCAAAAAGACATATACCCACCAATAAATGTTCTTCCATCTCTTTCGAGACTTATGAAAGATGGTATTGGTGAAGGATACACAAGAGAAGATCATCCTGATGTAAGTAGCCAATTATTTTCAAGTTATTCTCATGTTCAAGAAGTCAGAGATTTGGCACAAATTATCGGAGCAGATGATTTGAGTGAAGCTGATCAAAAATATTTGAAATTTGGAGACGAATTTGAAAACAAATTTGTAAAACAAGATTATTATGAAAACAGAGAAATAGAAGAAACATTAGATCTTGCGTGGGATTTATTGAAGATATTACCAGAAAACGAATTGGACAGATTATCACCAGAAATGATAAAACAACATATGAACAGGTGATTGTATGGCAGTTTATAAGATGACTCCTACAAAGGGGAATTTAATAAAAGCTAAAAAGACGTTGGATTTTTCCAAAAAAGGTTACAATCTTTTGGACAAAAAAAGAACTGTACTCATTAAAGAAATGATGGGTCTTATGAAAAAAGCACAAACGCTTCAAGATTCCATCGAAAAAGAGTTCGACGAAGCCTACGAGCTTTTAACAGAAGCATCCATAACAGTTGGAACTGATAGACTTGAAGAAATTTCCCATTCGATTAGTCACGAAAAAGAATTCGATATAATTTACAAATCAGTAATGGGAGTTGAAGTTCCGAACATTGTATATCCAAAATCAAAAGCCGAAGCACAATATGGTTTCTTCAGAACTAATGCCTCATTCGATAGGGCTGTTCTTGCGTTCAACAAAATCAGAGAGACTATTTATGAATTGGCTGAAATGGAAAATGCAGTGTACAAATTGGGTAAGGAAATCAAAAAAACTCAAAAACGTGCCAATGCGTTGGATAAAATACAAATTCCAAAATATGAAAAATCCATCAAAGATACTGAAGATATCTTAGCTGAAAAAGAAAGAGAAGAATTCTTCAGATTGAAGATGGTCAAAAAGAAAAAGAAATAATTTTCGGTTGGGCAGATGGTTTGCCTGACCGATTTTTTGTTATAGTATAGATATAACAAATCTATATATAAAGAGGAGATAAGGTATGTTAAAATTCATAGCACAATGTATTTGGTGGCAAGATATTAGAAAGCCTGTGAAGATTTCTGAAAATATTTTAAGAATATTGAATATTGCATTGGAATTATTTATCAGCTGGTTGTTGATAATATATTTGACAAATTTCAGCTTGAATAAAGTTGTTTATGTGATTTTGTCTGTTTATGTAGTGTTATCTTTGTTGACATTCGGGGCTATTAGATCGTATTTGGTAGAAATATCTGAAGACAAACTTCTTTTATCTTGGGGGTTTTGGATTTTAGGATGGCCGCTTTCTTTAATCGGCTTATTCTTTTTAGCTTTTAATAAAGAAAATATTTTGAAAAAAACTGAAAAATAATTTTAGGGAATTCTAAAACGAATTCCTTTTTTTGTTTGTGATTGGTATGTGTTTGAGGTATTATATAAAGAGAGGTGATTTTATGTGTAATTGGGATTTGTCCAAGATGTATAAGGACAAGAACGCAATCGAAAAAGATATTAAATTAGTTAACGAAAATATTAATAAAATTGATGAATTGAAGAAAAATGAAAAGGATAATTTCATAGAAATATTGGATTTACTTTTCGAAACTGACAGAGTAATGGATAATTTGTACACTTACGCTTCAATGAAAAAGGATGAAAATAGCAAGGTTTCTGAAAGTGTCAAATTGGAATTGGAATTGTCATCATTGTACAACAAGCTACAATCTAGATTTTCTTTTGTTGAACCATTTGTTTTATCATTAAAAGAAGATGAACAAGACAAACTTATCAAAGAAAATCCAAGTTATGAAATATTCTTCAAGAAGATTTTGAGATTTAAGGAACACACTTTATCTGCAGAAGAAGAAAACATTATTTCTCTTATGAGTGAAGCGATGTCAAGCCCTCACAATGATTTCTACAGTTTGCAAAACACTGACATGGAGTTTCCATATGTAGAATCTATTGGTGAAAAGCTTACAAATGCTAATTTTGTTCCATTTTTATCTAAACTTCCACGTGAACAAAGAAAAGAAGTTTTCGAAAAATATTACGATGAATTAGCGAAGTACAACAATACATTTGGATCTACTTTGTATGCAAATATCAAAAACTTGGTTATACTATCTAAAATCAAAAAATACGACAGTGCAAGACAAATGGAATTATTCAACGACGATGTTGAAGAAGTTGTGTACGATAATTTAATCGACATTGTGCACGAATACTTGCCATACATGTACAAATACTACAAGGCAAGAACAAAATTGTTAAGATTAGATGAGCACCACATGTACGATGTTTATGTTCCATCTACAAAAGGTTTTGACCGTGAAATCCCATTTGAAGAAGCAAAGAAAATGGTTATAGAAGCTGTAAAACCAATGGGAGAAGAATATCAATCTATCATGAAGAAGGCTTTTGAAGAAAATTGGATTGATGTTTATCCAAAAGATGGCAAGAAACCAGGAGCTTACAGTTGGGGATCATACGATTCTTATCCATACATTTTGTTAAACTACACAAATGATGTTGATTCTGTGTTCACTTTGATTCACGAATTGGGTCATTCAATTCATTCATATTATTCAAGAGCTAATAATGAGTTCAAATATGCAGGCTACACTATATTTGTTGCAGAAGTTGCAAGTACTTGTAACGAAATGTTGTTGTTGGATTATATGATTAAAAACGCTAAGAATGACGATGAAAAACTATACTTGTTAGATCATCACATCAACTCATTCAAATCAACAATTTTCAGACAAACTATGTTTGCAGAATTTGAAAGAGAAACTCACAAATTAGTTGAAGAAGAAAAAGCATTAACTGGAGAAGATTTCAACGAAATTTATCTTAACTTAAACAAAAAATACTTTGGAGATAGCGTTGTATCAGATGATTTGATTAAGTATGAATGGTCAAGAATTCCTCATTTCTACACTAATTTCTATGTGTATAAGTATGCAACAGGTCTTAGCTCATCATCAATCTTGTCACAAAAGATTTTGACGGGTAATGAACAAGATTTGGAAAATTATAAGAATTTCTTGAAAGATGGTAACAAAAACTATCCTCTAGTACAACTTAAAAACGCTGGAGCAAACATCAAAGATAAGGAAGTTTTGAGAACTGCTTTTGAAGTTTTTAAAGAAAAAGTATTAGAATTTGAAAAAATTGTCAATAAATAAAGGAGAAATTCATGAAATATAAATCATTACACACATGTATCAGAGTAACTAATTTGGAAAAATCAATAGAATTTTATGAAAAAGCTTTAGGGATGGAAGTTACTAGCAAAAAAGATTTTCCAGAAGATGAATTCACACTTGTGTATATGACAAGCGATCACAATTACGAAATCGAATTGACTTATAACTACGGAAAAACAGATTATACTCATGGAGATTTCTACGGCCACATGGCTTTTGAAGTTGAAGATTTGAAAAAATCACACGAATATCACAAATCTTTGGGTTATGAAGTTGATGAATTAGGTGGACTCGAAGGTGTTGCAAAATTTTATTTCATGAAAGATCCAGATGGTTTCAACATAGAAATAATCGGTAAATAGTATGAATCTTGAGTTAAAACATGTGAACAAATCTTTTGGAGATAACAAAGTTTTAACCGATATTTCATTTAAAGTTGAAAGCGGACGTGCTTTTGGTTTTTTGGGTAGAAATGGAGCCGGGAAAACTACAACTATGAGAATCATTACAGATGTTTTGAGTGCTGATAGTGGGCAAGTTTTGATTAACGGCTCTCCCATTAACTACAATGAAGTAAATATCGGATATCTTCCAGAAGAAAGAGGGTTGTATTCCAACGAAAAAGTGTTCACCCAATTGTATTATTTTGCAAGACTTAAAGGAACAGACAGAAGAAGTGCTCTTCAAAATGTAAGATATTGGTTGGATAGGTTTGATTTGGCAAAATACAAGAACAGAAAATTATCCACTTTATCAAAAGGATTGAGACAAAAGGTCCAAATTATTTCAGCTCTTTTAAATGACCCTGATATTTTGGTTCTTGATGAGCCGTTTTCTGGACTTGATCCAATCAATGCCCATGAACTAAAATTAGCTGTTGGAGAATTTATACAAAACCAAAAAATAGTTATATTTTCCAGCCATTTGATGAGTTATGTAGAAGAATTCTGCAGAGATGTTTGTGTTATTGAAGAAGGTAGAATTATTTTGAATGGGGATTTGAATGAAATCAAAACTTCCATGGCTGAGAAGAAAATGCTACTCAATGCAAACAACATGGGAATTTGGGAATTAAAAGAATTATTAGAATCAGAAAATTTGATTTATCCAGATGCTGTTGTTAGAGAGTTCAAACTTTTGGTTAGACTTACTGAGAATGTAACGAAAGAAGACATATTGGAATTTATGATGCTTAATCAAATCGACATCAATTGTTTTAGTCAATATGAACCAAGTCTTCAAGATGTTTTCGTGTCAAAGGTTGGTGTTAGAGAATAATGAAAAAATTCAGCAGAGTATTTAATTTTGAATTTAATTCCATAATAAGACACAATTCGTATTTGATTGCTACATTGGTGATTACAGTATTGGTATTTGCTTTGTCTTTCTTGCCAA
>OGSJ01000745.1_pt1 | contig 14907 bp, 9 predicted proteins | sample 1573851 | NCBI WGS metagenome assembly OGSJ01 (sample SAMN03295846, study PRJEB24534) | human gut metagenome | isolation source: fecal sample 6 from infant 6 | host: Homo sapiens | place: USA: Pittsburgh, PA | collected 2014-07 | reverse complement strand
ATGTAAATCATTAAATTTTTAATTACTATGATAGTTTTTTATAAATATTATTTATATTATTATTCTTTCTTCTCCTACTACTAATGAATAACTCAATTCCTTTACTTCACTATAATTTTCTAGGTCAACTCTATATTTAATATTGCAAGTTTCATCAACAGTTGATTTTACTTTTAGTAATGTAAGTTTACTATCTTCCCAAGCTATATCTACTATAAAGCCACCTCTTGCTCTCAAACCCTTCACTTCTCCACTCTTCCAAGACTTTGGTATAGATGGAAGTATCTCTATATACCCCGTATGACTTTGTATAAGCATTTCGGCTATTCCTGCTGTTCCACCAAAGTTTCCATCAATTTGAAACGGAGGATGTACACAAAACAAGTTTGAGTATGTTAGTTTACTTAATAGCATATTTAAATATTTATTAGCTAGCTCTGGCTCTTTTAGTCTTGCATAAAAATTAATTATCCAAGCACAGCTCCAGCCTGTATGTCCCCCACCTTGCTCTAATCTTCTTGATAGAGTATTCTTGCATGCTTCAATTAAATCTTTATTTTTATATTCTGTAATTTCCTTGCCTGGATATAATCCAAATAAGTGTGAAATATGCCTATGGCCTGGCTCCTTTTCATCAAAGTCTTTAAACCATTCTTGGATACCATCATGTTTATTTATTTTATATTTAGGCAACTTATCTAAAGCTTTTTGTATTTTCTCTCTAAAGTCTAAATCAATATTAAGCTCATTACTTGCTTTTATTACATTATTAAATAAATCTCTAGTTATAGCTATATCCATAGTTGATGATTTACTAACTGCACATGCTCTTCCTTCATTATCTAAAAAGTTATTTTCAGGAGATGTTGATGGACATGTATTTAATACTCCATTACAATCTTCTTTTAACCAACTTAATAAGAAATTAGCTGAACCTTTTAAAATAGGATAATATTTTTTTAAAAATTCCTTATCTCTAGTAAAGTCATAGTGTTCAAAAATATGCTGACAAAGCCATGGACCTCCCATTGGCCAATATCCCCATTCACAGCTTCCTAAAACAGTATTGGAGTATCTCCAAATATCAACATTATGATTTGCTGTCCAACCTTCACAATTAAATTCTTCTTTTGCTGTTCTTGCTCCTGATATGCTAAGATCCTTAATCATACTTAGTAATGGTTCATGACACTCTGAAAGATTACAAACCTCTGCTGGCCAATAATTCATTTCTGTATTTATATTTATAGTATAATTACTACTCCAGGGTGGCCTTACTTCTTCATTCCATATTCCTTGAAGATTTGCTGGCTCACTGCCACTTCTTGATGAACTAATTAAAAGATATCTTCCATAATGAAAATAAAGAGTTATTAACCCTAAGTCCTCTTCTCCATTTTTAAATCTTTCAAGTCTTTCATCAGTTGGTAGTTCTTCTATATTTTTTACTTGTCCACCATCACTATTTTTAAATATATTTTGCTCTTGTCCTTTTGTATTTTCATTTTTTATATTATTTTGTACTTTTTCATTTTCATTATTTCTATTAGATTCTTTTCCTAAATGAAATTCCACTCTATTAAATAGTTCACTATATTCCTTTAAATGATTATTAAATAATTCATCATATGATAACTGTTTTGCCTTATTTATAATAATTTCACTTAAAGCCTTTTCATTTCTTCCTGCTGAACATTGCTTTATATTAAATTCTTCAAAGTTAGTACTTGCTGATAATATTAAAATTACCTCACTTGAATTTCTAACTTCTAATATATCTTCATTAACATTTACTTTTCCATCTATATTTTTAACATTTAACCTTGTACAGAATTTTGTTCCTAACTCATTATTTTCATCATAAATTATGGTTTCATCACTTACATAACTAGGCAAAATCTTAATTGGTGCTATACCTTTTAAAATAAGTCCAAAGTCTCCATCTTTATAACACTGACTTTTTAGTAAACTATTTAATCTTACATCAAAACTAAGACTTTGTTTTTTAGTGGAAGTTATCTTTATTACTAAAACCTTATCCTTTGCAGAAACGAAGGCTTCCCTTTTAAATTCTGTATTTCCTATATTATATTTAACCGTTACCAAGGCTTTATCTAAATCCAATTCTCTAGTGTAATTAGAGTATTTTTCATTTTCATAATAAAACTGTAAATTCAAGTCGCCAAGTGGTGCATAAGACTCTGTATATCCAGAAAGCATTTTTTCATTCATTAGCTTTTGCGCTTCAAAATATTCTTCTTTATCAATTAATTCTCTTGCTTTTTCTAGATAACTTTTTGCTTCGTAGTTTGTTTTATCTTTGGGAATTCCAGTCCATAGAGTATCTTCATTTAATGCTATTCTTTCTTTGAAGACATCTCCTAGAACCATTGCTCCTAAGCTTCCATTACCAAGAGGAAGGGCTTCTACCCATTCCTCTGCTTTTTCTTTATACCATAATCTCTTACTCATAAGTCACCGACTAAAATTTATATTGGTTTTTAATATTTATAGTTTCCTTTACTCTTAAATCAGCTGAAGATGAACCAAGGATTATATTAAAGTCACCCTCTTCTACTATCCATGAATTTATAGCTTCCTTATAAAATGCAAAAGCTTTTTTATCTAAAGTTATAGTTACTTCTTTTGTTTCTTTTGATTCTAGATGTATCTTTTCAAAGCCTTTTAATTCAATATTAGGTCTCTTTTCTGTAGCTTCAACATCATTGACATATAATTGAACAACTTCTGCTCCTGCTACATCTCCTGTATTTGTTACATCTAAAGTTACCTTTACTTCTAAATCATTCCCTAATTCTTTATCTAAATCGCCTTCTACATCAGATATATTCTTTGCCACTTCATTTACTGAAACTCTTAAATTATCATAAGCAAAGCTTGTATATGATAATCCATGTCCAAATGCAAATAATGGCTCTACATCATAACTTGAGAAATATCTATATCCAACAAATATATCTTCATCATATCTAACCTTATCACTTCCTGGGAATTCTCCAAGACAATGTGCAGGTGAATCTTCTAGCTTTCTTGGAATAGTAACTGCAAGTTTTCCTGATGGATTAACATCTCCAAATAGAACCTCTGCCAAAGCTAATCCACCTTCCATTCCATTATAAGAAGTTTGAACTATTGCTTTTGCTTCATCCTTAAAGCTTGACATATCTACAGGTGATCCTGTTGTTATTACAACTACTGTATCTTTATTTACCTTTAATAATTCTTCTATTACTTCATATTGATTATATGGAAGTGACATATTTGTTTTATCATTACCTTCACTATCTATATTTACTACATCTTCTTCTTTATTTGATTGTAAGGCATTTTGATATAATTCAAAGTTTTCCTTAGTATGTTTTAATCCTCCAACAAATATTACTGCATCAGAATTCTTAGCTAATTCAATTGCTTCATTTAATAGCTTTTCTCTTTCATCTTCTTTAAAAGTATATCCCTTAGCATATTTTACTTCTGTATTTCCACCAAGCTTCATCTTTAAGCCAAGAAGTGGAGTTACTTCATATAAAGCTTTAATTTCTGCTGATCCTCCGCCTAATGAATGTCTTATATCAGCATTTTCACCTATAACAGCAACAGTTTTAATTTCTTTTTCCTTTAATGGAAGTACATTTTCTTCATTCTTTAAAAGAATTACTGATTCTCTAGCTATTTCTAAAGTCTTTTGTCTATTTTCATAACTATTGTATGCTCCCTTTTTTCTATCTTCGGAGAACATATTTAATTTATACATTAACTTTAAGATATTTCTTATCTTATCATCTATAACTTCTTCTTTTACTAATCCTTCTTTTACAGCTTTTATCATTGGGTTTGCAAAGAAGTATTCATCAAAGTTATAAGTTACGGACATTTCTATATCCATACCAGCTTCTGCTGCTTCTTTAGTATCATGAATTCCAGACCAATCTGATACTAATACTCCGTCAAATCCCCATTCATCCTTTAAAATTTCTTGAAGTAATTTTGGATTATGAGCACAATAATGATTCCATATTTTATTGTAAGCAGACATCATGGAATACGTATTTCCTTCTTTTACTGCTGCTTCAAATGCTGGAAAATATATTTCTCTTAAAGCCCTATCACTAACTACAACATCTACATTTAACCTTTCTGTTTCTTGGTTGTTTACTGCAAAATGTTTAACACAAGCAGCAACATCATTTTCTTGAACCCCTTTAATATAAGGCACAGCCATTTCCTTTGTTAGATATGGATCTTCTGACATGTATTCAAAATTTCTTCCACATAGTGGACTCCTAATAATATTTATCCCTGGTGCTAATATTATATCCTTACCTCTCCCCCTTGCTTCATTTCCTAATACATAACCTTCTTTATAAGCAAGTTCTCTATTCCAAGTTGATGCTAATGCTGTATTAGATGGAAGATATGAAACATAATCATCACTATGACCATATGGAACCCAACTATTATCAGGAAATTCGTTTCTTACTCCCATTGGACCATCAGACATTTTTAAAGGCTTAATTCCAAGTCTTTCTACTCCTTCTGTTCTAAAAAGCCCTGCTCCATGTATCATTCCAACTTTTTCTTCTAAAGTAAGACTTCCTAATATTTCTTCTATTTTATTTTCATTAACTTTCATAACTAATCCTCCACTTTATTAATTTAAAATTGATAATGGACAATTGAGAATTATTGCCAAAACTCCTTAGAGTTTTCTCCTTAATTATCAATTGTCAACTGTCAATTCTCAATTTCAAATCTAGCCCCAGCAAAAGTTGTTAGCTTATACTGAGGCTATATTTATTAATATAAATTTATTTTAAGGTGCATGTTATTTTTGAGTCTTTATTAGATGGTGTTAATCTAACGCCTCTATTTTCGATTGTAATATCTGCTCCATCGACTTTTTCAACATGGAAGATACCATTTAATAAGATACTATAATTATCATTTGCTTCTACATCAAAAGTAACTACTTTATTATTTCTTAATGCTTTAGCCTTTAGTACAACTTCTGCATTTTGATTTAACACTTCAGTATAAGCTTCCTTATTATCTTCTAAATTAAATACTTCTAAAGTAACATCTTTACCATAATCATAATTTGGAACTTTATTATTTGCTCCTACTGCAACTATACTATTTTCTTTAACCATCATTGGGATGCTTAAATAATCATGCTTTTCTCTTATCCATCTTCCACCCTCATAAGATTTTCCATTTATAAAGTTAGTCCATTTTCCTTCTGGTAAATAGTATTCTGCTATTCCTTCTTCATTAAAGATTGGTGCTACTAAAATATTATCTCCAAGCATGTATTGTCTATCTAAGTATCTGCAAGCTGGATCATCTTGATTTTCTAATATCATTGATCTCATTACAGGGATACCCTTAGTTGATGCATCATATGATGTTTTAAATAAATATGGCATTATGCTACATTTTAATTTTGTAAAGAATCTAACTACATCACAAGATTCTTCATCATAAAGCCATGGCACTCTATAAGATGTACTTCCATGTAATCTACTATGAGATGATAAAAGTCCAAATGCAGCCCATCTCTTATATACATCTGGTGTTGAAGTACTTTCAAATCCTCCAATATCATGGCTCCAGAAACCAAAGCCTGACATACATAATGATAATCCACCTCTTAAGCTTTCAGCCATTGACTCATAATTTGAAGTACAGTCACCGCCCCAATGTACTGGAAATTGTTGTCCACCTGCAGTTGCTGATCTTGCAAATAAAACTGCTTCATTTTCTCCCTTAACTTCTTTTATAACATCAAAAACTACTTTGTTATATATTTGTGTATAGTAATTATGCATCTTTTCTGGATCTGATCCATCATAGTATTTACAATTTGTTGGGATTCTTTCACCAAAGTCAGTCTTGAAGCAATCGACTCCCATATCCATTAATGCTTTTAATTTATCCCCATACCATTTGCAAGCTTCTGGATTTGTGAAATCTACTATTGCCATTGCAGGTTGCCACATATCCCATTGCCATACATCACCATTTTTCTTTTTAATTAAATATCCTTTTTCTTTTCCTTCTTCAAATAATGAAGATTCTTGACCTATATATGGATTAATCCATACACAAATCTTTAATCCTTTTTCTTTTAATCTCTTTATCATTCCTTCTGGATCTGGGAAAACTCTGTTATCCCATTCAAAATTACACCAATTGAAATCTTTCATCCAGAAACAATCAAAATGGAATACATGAAGTGGAATATCTCTACTTGCCATTCCATCTACAAATTCATTAACTGTTTTTTCATCATAATTTGTAGTGAAAGATGTTGTTAACCATAATCCAAATGACCAAGATGGAGGTAACGCTGGTTTACCAGTTAAGCTTGTATAGTTTTCTAACACTTCCTTCATATCATTTCCTGTAATTATATAGTAATCTAAGCATTCTCCAGGAACACTAAATTGAACCTTTGTTACTTGTTCTGATCCAACTTCAAAAGATACTCTTTCTGGATGATTTACAAATACTCCATATCCTTTATTTGTTATATAAAAAGGTATATTTTTATAACTTTGCTCTGTACTTGTACCACCATCTTCATTCCATATATCTATAGATTGTCCATTCTTAACAAATGGAGTGAATCTTTCTCCTAGTCCATATACTGCTTCACCAACAGATAAACTTAATTGATCCCTCATGTATGTCTCAATATCTTGTTCATCTAAGAACTTTCCATCATTTCCTTTAAAATATGCAGCACTTCTATTTTCACTCTTTGTTAAGTACTTATCTCCATTATAGAATTCCATTGAAAAATTATTTTTATCTATTTGTACCTTCAAATCTCCAGATTGTACTGTTATAAATTCTTCATTTTCTTCTGTAAATATATTCTTATTATCTTCCTTCACTTCAAAATGTGGTCCTACATCTTGTGCTCCCATATAATGATATGATCTTATTCTAAGAACATTTTCTAATGGTGAAGAAATCTTATAGGTAATAACTGGTCCCCCTAATGTATCACCTCTATGATTTATTCTATTACATGGTGTATACATAGTTAAAACCTTTTCATTTTTAGCAGAACTATATACTTCTTGTGGACTAAATCTTGTTATTCCATCTTTATTTAACCAACAACCATTACTAAACTTCATCATTATCACATCCTTACTTTAATTTTTTCTTACCTTTTATTTGGTATTAATATTAATTTCATACTAAACTTATTTATATTTTATTTTATGCCTTTTTTAATTTTTCTTATAAACTTTCTGGCAATTTATCTTATATATCTTTTGTAAATTTTCTTTTATACTTTTTTCATTTTATCTTAAGTTTTTTAGAAATTTCTATTCCTTCAAAGCTATTGTTAATTAGCTTTTACAACATTTACATACTCATTATATAGTACTATTAAATCTACATATACATAGTAAATTCTATATGTTTTATTGTAATAATTAGTGTTTATATAACTTCTTTTATATAGTTAAAATTTATAATGTATAGTTCAGTAAATTTTCCACTATACACTATAAATTTTTGCATATTACATTGCTTTATCCCTTTACTGATCCTGCCGCTACTCCTCCAACAATATATTTTTGTCCTAAAATAAATACTATTAACACTGGTAGAAGTGTTAGCATAATATCCGCACTAACTAGGTTCCAGGAGTTTTCAAATGCACCAAAGAAATTATAAACTGCTAAAGTCATTGGCCATTTTGCTGAATTATTTAGGTAATATAGTGGCATCGTAAAGTCATTCCATACTGCCATAAAATTCAAAACAAATAATGTTGAAATTATTGGTTTAAGTAATGGTAAAATTATCTTAGTAAAAAGACTTATTGGCCCACAACCATCAATTACTGCTGCTTCATCTATTTCTCTTGGAATAGTTGAAATAAATCCATAGCATAAAAATAAACTAAGAGGTATATTTATTGCTACATAAATAAGGATTACTCCTACTCTTGTATTAGCTAGATGCAATGCTTGTAATACTTTCATTAGTGCAACATTATTTATTGGTATTGCTATACCAGAAATAATAAAGTAATATATAGCATTATTTATCCCCTTACGATTTCTAGCTATAACAAAAGCTGCTGCTGATACAACAATTACTATTATAGTTACACTTACTGTTGCATATAAAAGACTATTAAAAAATGAAGATATAAGTTTTCCTTGTTCTACTACAGTTTTATAATTTTCAAATTGCCATGAAGCTGGCAAAGAAAGTGTCATTCTATTTGATTCACCTTGTGTTTTAAAAGAGTTAAGAAATAGAATTACTAATGGTATTAAAATTATTAAACTTATAACTATTGTAATAGAATTCGCTAGCGTTGATTTTATGATTTTCTTAGGATTCCTCATTAAGCCTCAACCTCCTTATTCTCCATTGATTTAAGAATATAGTATAAAAGAAGTAGTAATATAAAGAATAAAATACTAGATAAAGTTGTTCCCATAGCATAATTACCTTTTGAAAATTCTTTATAAACTGCTGTATTAATTACTCCTGTTGCATTTCCAGGACCACCGTTTGTTAATGAGTAAATCATATCAAATACTCTAAATCCATATGTTACATTTAAAACAGTTGCATTTATTACTACTGGTTTTAATAAAGGTAATGTTATATTTTTTAATCTTTGCCATGATGTAGCTCCATCAATACTTGCTGCTTCATAGTATTCTGGTGCAATTGACATTAATCCTGCTATCATGACTACCATTATATATCCCATTCCCTTCCATGTATCTACTGCCATTATAGTTGGAAATACTACTTTTAAATCTGTTAACCAATTCTTAGTGAAAACTTCTAAACCAATTGTGTTTAAAAAATTATTTAGAAATCCTGTTGTTGGATGTAAAATACTTTTAAATACAAGTCCAACTACTAAATAAGACATAACTTGAGGTGAGAATATAATCATTCTATGCAAATTTTTAAACTTTATAATTTTTTGAGTTAATAAAAGAGCTAGTCCAAGTCCTATAACAGTTTTTAAGATTGTTGTTACTACTGTAAATGTAACTGTATTCCAAATATACATTCTGTATTCTGGTTTACCTTTGAATACTTCAATATAATTTTTTAATCCTACAAAATTAATTTCACTAGAAAAATTATTCCAATCAGTAAACGAATACATAATACCTATAATTCCTGGTAAAAAACAAAGTAAAAAGAATATAACTAATGCTCCACTTGTAAAATACCATGGATATAATTTTTTTCTATCCATATTGCTACCTCCTTTGACTCATCTATTTATGCTATTGTTATTGTTCTTATAATAATTATCAGTAATTAATTAAGGAAATAAAACTTATTAGTTTTATTCCCTCATCAATGATTTTTTCTAATATTTCTTAGTCCATTTTTATTTAAAACTTATTTATTCCAATATTCATCCTTTTGTAATCCTGCTTGTTCTGTACGCCTATCTATAATTATTTTTAATACTTCTTCTGGAGTTATAGCTCCAGTGTACATAGATTCAAGATCTTTACCTATTTCCATCCATTGACTATCAATATATTTTACACCAGCTTGTACTACCATTCCTTTTTCTAAAGAGTCTATATATTTTTGATCTTCTTCTGAATATTTTGATTTTATTTCAGGCCAGCATACTTCTGACAAACCTGGTTGACCATCTAATCTCTTTTGTAAACTTTCTGGTCTTGCCAAAAATTCAAAGAACTTTAATGCTGCATCTACATTTTTACCATTTTTATTTATAAAATAGGCATTACTTGCTGGATTCACTCCAATTGTTTGGTTATCTCCCCATGGCATTGTAAACATTCCTAACTTAGTGATATCAAAATCTGGGAAATCAGATTTTACTTCATTTCTCCAAGCTGATTCAGCTATAAACATTGCTACTTCACCTTTAGCCATTGCTTCTTTAGCATTTTCAACTGAATTACTTAAATAATCATCTCCGTAAAACCCTAAATCTGAAAATTCCTTTAATTGCTTTATTATTGTTAATAGTTCTGGAACTGAATCTAAATCCATTTCATTCTTATTAAGTTTTTCGTATAAATCTTTATGCTTTGCTTGATACATTGCGCCTGTTTCAAATAAAGGAAGAACTTGATGCCATCCATTTTGAGTGCCTTCATAAATAGGAGTTATTCCTGAATCCTTAATTTTTTGACATACATTCTTGAATTCTTCATATGTTGTAGGTACTTTTAATCCTAACTTTTCGAATATTTCTTTATTATAGATATAAAAGTACATTTTCTTTCCTGGGAATGTTATGCCATATACTTTATCGTTATATGAAATTGACGGAATTACATTTTTATCCATTCTCGAAACCCATTCCTCATTTGTTACTTCCAAAACATTTTTTTCCGGGTTTACTCTTGTAACTAAATTTAGTGGATCTGCATCTGCACAAAATATATCTGGCGCCTCCCCTGAATCAAGCTTTACTTTTAAAAGATCACGCCATTGAGCATCTGGTGAAATTTGAAAATCTACTTTTATTCCTGTTTCCTCTTCAAACTCCTTTGCTAAATCTTGCACAACTCCTGATGTTGGAAGACCTGATTGATGAGAACCAAAGGTTAATGTTATATTGCCTTCATTATCTGAAGAAGATGAAGAAGATGAACTACTACATCCTATAAATACACTTGCTGACATTGCCCCAATTAAGACAGCACTCATAACCTTTTTTAGCCTTTTTAACATATTAAATACCTCCCATATTTACTGTAACCTTATTTATTGGAAATCTCTTACAAGTTTATGATATCATTTACATTGATTGTATTACATAGATAAAACCGTTTTTTCATTTGTATTTTTTTGAACTGTATAATATAATATTTTCTGGAAGGAGTTTGAAAATGAAAGGTAAAGTTTATTACTCTCAAAAAACATATTTATTCTTTTTTTATGGACTACTAATAACAGTATTATTATCTATTTTTTTTATATACTTCTACTCATTTTATAAGAATAATATTATTAATGATGCTAAAGTTAAATCTGAATCACTATGTAAATCCATACAAAATTCATTAAATAGTGAATTGAGCAACATATCTACAATATCTATGAATATTGTATACTCAAATGCAATAAAAAAGAACTTTACTAATTTTTCTAACCACTATGATTCTAACGAAATAAATACATTATCGTTTTCTGATTTAAGAGAAAACGTTTTACCAATATATGATATTATTACTGCCATTATTGGCACATTTCAATCTGCTACACAAGTTAATCTTTATACTTTAAATGGTATGTGCATTGGGTCTGGTTATTTTCAGGGCGTAACTCAAGTTAACTTAAATGACATAGCTTGGTATGAACCTACTATAAATAAAAATGGCTATAAGCATATTTCTCAAATAGATACACTTCCAAACAATGAGAATTTATACCTTGAAAGTCCCAAATATCTAACCTTAACCCGTTTATTTTATAATAATAGTAATGAATCTGAAGGTATTGTTGAGGTAATTCAAGATTGTAATACCATATTTTCTTTAATTTTAGAATTGCAACAAAAGAATCCTTACACATCATTTTATATATATAATGAAAATGATGAATTAATTTACCCATATGAAATTAATACAAATGACGATATAGACTACTTAAATTTAATTAAAGAAAATTCACTTAATTATTCTTCAGCTGAATTTATAAAAGCTAATGACACTGATGAATATTTAATATCCTATGAAAAGCTCCAACAGTACGATTGGACAATCGTTATAAGTGAGCCTAAAAGCATCGTATTAGAATCATTAAATTCTTTTAAAATAAGCTTTATGGTTATAACATTTCTTTCGGTTTGTTCTACATTAATTTTGTGCTTTATTATTTCAAGCCGTATTACTTCACCTTTAAGCAAACTAAGCCATGAAACAATAAAAATAACACTTAATAATGTACTTTCTGAAAATGAATCTACTATTTCTCCTATTGACTCAAATATTGAAGAGATATCTGAACTATATACAGCTTTTATAAATATGTATAAAAAGCTTAGGGATTCTTCACATGAAATTTTATTACTGAAATCAGAGGAAACTAAAGCGAAATTACAAGCTACACAATCATTCATAAATCCTCACTTTTTATATAATAGTTTAACAAATATAAGCATAATGGCTGAGGAAAATATGAATGAAGATATAATAAAAATGTGTGACGCACTTTGTAGTTATTCTCGCTATATAACTACTAGCCATGAAACTATAGTTTCACTTATTGAAGAGATTTCTTCTACAGAACAATATATAGAATGTATGAAAATCCGATATGGTACTGATTTTGTATATCAATCTGACATTAGTGAAGATACAAAAAATATATTTATTCCTAAACTGATAATTCAACCATTTGTAGAAAATGCATTCAAATATGGTTTTAGCACTTCACCACCTTGGTATCTTAAAATAAGTTCCTTTATTAAAAATGAAAAATGGATAATTCTTATTGAAGATAATGGTGGATGCTTAAGTTCTGATAAGCGTGATGAATTGATATCTAAATTTAATAATATAGATAAAAGTAAAGAACTATTATCTTTTAGTATCGGAGGACTGGGTCTAAAAAACGTATATATTCGCTTAAAGCTTCTTTATGAGGAGGAAAGTATCTTTCATATAGATAATTCAACACTTGGCAAGACTATATTTATGATTGGTGGACCAATTTATAGAAATAAGGAGGAGTTTTACAATGACCATACGCAAATATAAGTATATTGTTGCAGAAGATGAACACCTTATTAGAAAAAACTTAATAAAAAAAATTGACTCCGTATCTCTTAATCTTGAATTAGTTGGAGAAGCTAGCAATGGAGAAGAGGCTATAAATATAATAAATAAATTATGCCCTTCCATTGTTATTACTGATATAAAAATGCCTCGCTCAGATGGATTAGAGTTAGCAAAATATATCCACCACAATTATCCATATATAAAAACTCTTGTACTCAGTGGTTATAATTATTTTAATTATGCACAAGCAGCACTGAAATATGAAGTTAAAGATTTTCTTTTAAAACCAGTTAAAATAGATGAATTAAAATTATCTCTACAAAACATTATAGTTATGCTTGACTCAGAGAATAAAGAAAATGAATGTTTTTCAATAGATCCACATAACTTAAAACCAAAAGAATTAAGTAAATTACTTGAAAATTATTTATTAAATAATTATTCCACTATAACTTCAATTAATGATATCTCTGACAAATTTGGATTTACTAATGAATATTTAAGTAAGATACTAAAAAAATATATTGGAGAAACTCCTCTTAAATATGTAACAAAGATTAGAATTAATAAATCAAAACAGCTTTTGTTAAATCAACCTAATTTAGAAATAAGAAAAATTGCTGAACTAGTGGGTTATAATGATGCTTCTTACTTTAGCAGAGTGTTTAAATCAAATGTTGGTATATATCCTAGCGATTATAGAAATTCCATTATAAAATAATCTATTGAATTTACTTTTGACTAATATGCTATTATATAACCTTAATTTAAATATCATATTTTAAAATTGCTTATTTTTTAATTATTAAGTTCTTATATTCTTAAAATATAAATAAAAGTTTTTATATTTTCTTTTCATAATAAAAGCCATGTATAAAATAATTTAAGTTACTATTTTATACATGGCTTTTATTTAGCTAAAATTTGCTAATCTCATCTATTTTCAAAATTTATAAATTGCTTATCTCTATATTCAAATATCTTTATTTCTTTGGCATCTAAATTTTCTTTATTCATATCAATTGCATTTATTGTACTATTATTATAAGTATTATAATAGTAGATTCCTTTTTCTTGAAGCATACAGGAAGTATATTGTGTTATATCGTTAAGGTTTTGTGGAGTAACAACTGATCCTTTTACCATTGCTACTGAATTTAATATATGAAAAAATTCATTAATTGCTGATATATAATCATCTCCAACTACTGCATTACTTCTTAAAAAAGTAGCTTTTACAAATCTTGATGGCGATGAAAAATCTCCTGGAAGACCTTTTCCTCCTGCTCCTTGACCCAAAGCTTTTAATTCTATATCTCCCCACTTTATTTCTGATGGTTGATGAGAAGAAACCCCCATATATTGAGTTAAGTTTGTCATATGCCAATCAAAGGTTGGAGCATTAGTTAAAATTCCTATCTTATTTTCAAATATACGAAGCCCATCCTTTGTCTTTTCTACAACTATACATTCACCTCTTGCATCATATATAATCCAGTGAAGTGTTGGTAAAGGTATATTTTCATTTACAGGCCTTGCTACTAAATTTATCTTTTCTAAATCTTCTCTCAAATCATTGATACATTCAAAGTTTCCTAAAGCCCATAATATTAAATCATATGGAGCAATATTTATTTTTCCTTCTACAACATCTTCTTCCCAATAAGAATACCCAGGAAAGTTTAATCCAGCACAAGCCAATCCTTTTTCATTCATTGCTTCAGCATAACATGGATGTTCATCTATTATAGTTCCCATTCCAATCATTGCATATTTAGTATTTTCCATTTCATTTGTAGCTCTATTTTTATAGGTAAAATTTCTTGGAACAAGTGCTACTGATTGATTAAAAGAAACCTCTATATCCATATTCCTTCCAAATAAATGATATCCTTCTTTTGTTTGTAAAGTTAAAGCTGTACACATATCGCTCCTCCTATATACTTCTATGATTTTCTTTTATATTTTTACTTGTATTATTTTTGCTTTATTTATATTCCCCTAAAATACTTAATTTAATTTATTATTACTTTATTTAATTATTAGGCTCTGTTTTAATTAAATGTTGATTTATTATACTATTGTGAGTAATTAAAAAATATAACAT
>OGSJ01000733.1_pt1 | contig 15151 bp, 14 predicted proteins | sample 1573851 | NCBI WGS metagenome assembly OGSJ01 (sample SAMN03295846, study PRJEB24534) | human gut metagenome | isolation source: fecal sample 6 from infant 6 | host: Homo sapiens | place: USA: Pittsburgh, PA | collected 2014-07 | reverse complement strand
AAAAGGGCAATGACCGCCATGACCACAGCCCGCACGGCCGATGGCGGCGCCCCCACCAGGAGGGCATAGCCCGTCAGAAGCGGCCCGGCAGCGATGAGCCTGGCCCCTACCGACTGAACTTGAACCAGCCGCAAGAGCGCCATGATAAAGGCCAAAATCATCCCCACATGCAAGCCACTCACCGCAAAAATATGCACCATGCCCAGGAGTTGGCCCCGGTGGTAAAAATCCGGGTGGAGGCCGGCGGTTTCCCCAAGCAAGATGGCCCGGGTCAAGCTGGCGCTGTCCGGCGAAAGGGAAGCGGTCAACCGCTTTTGCAGGACCGTCGCCAGGTCTTGCAGCCGGCTGGGGACCGGCGGGCCGGCGGTCACTTTTTCCCTTGTCTGGGCCACGACAAAGACCCCCTGACCGGTCAGCCACAAGGCTTCATTAAAACCGCCCGGCGCCCGCTGCTTTTCCGGCGTCCGCAAGTAGGCCTTCACCGCAACCTGCTGGCCCCGCGCCAAGGGCCGGTCATCACCGTAACTGCGGCGCAAGGAGACCCGGTAAGGCGCAGCAGCAGGGCGTCCCTTTTCCCGGTCCACCAGCAGTGTGGTCCGGTAGGGGCTGGTAGATAACACGGTGCCGCTGATGGAAACGGGACGATCCGCATCCAAATCAGCCGGCAGGGTCGGCACCGCCCCGCTGCCCCAGCCGAGGCCACAGAGGCCTACCGCCAGGGCCAGGACGCAGGCCAGTTTGCCCGGACGGCAAAAATAAGCCGCTGCCGGTAACAGGAGCAGCGGCCAATACACGCCGGCAAAGATCAGCCGACCGAGGATAAAGGCCAGCGCCAACCAGGCGCCGTCACGCTTGAGATGCCACATAAGACCACCCCGTTTTAGGCCGTTTACAGTTGAATATCTGCCGCCAGCCGGTCATAGGTTTTTTCGCCGATGCCGCTGACCTGCTTTAATTCTTCCACACTGCGAAAGCCATTGTGGGCTTCCCGATAGGCCACAATGGCCTGGGCCTTGGCCGGACCGATGCCGGAAAGCTTTTGCAAGTCTTCAAGGCTGGCCGTATTCAAGCTGATCCGGCCACCGGCAGGGTCGGCAGCGGATATGGTGCCGGGGGCGGTCGCCGTCGGTGCCGCTTCTCCCTGGCGGGGCACGACAATCTTAGTGCCGTCGGTTAACCGCTGGGCCAGGTTCAGGGCCTCCGTATCCGCTTCCGGTAAGGCGCCCCCGGCCGCCGCAATGGCGTCGTTCACCCGCGCCCGGCCGGATAGGGTGTAGACACCCGGATGCGCCACGGCGCCACTGACATGGACCACCACTTCCTGCGGCTCCGAACTTTCCAGCGACCCGCCATCATCAGAAGTATCAATTAACTTGGCGTTTTCCGCAGATACCGGCATGCGCGCCGGATTGGCCCCGCCCATATCCGGCAGCCGGTGGCTCTGCCAAAAGCAGCCGCCAAGAAGCAAGACGGCACAAGCGGCCGCCAGCCACCGTCGCCAGCCGCCGTGGCTGTCCAGCCATTCCAATAAGCCCTTCATGTAAACCGCCTCCCTGCCTAATCAGCCGCAGAAAACTGCACCAGCCGCCATTCCCCGGCAAACAATTGGTAGCGGATCGACACCCGGCGCAGCTCACTGTGACCGTCCTCATCGGTTGCTTCCACGCAAAGAATTCCTTCTGCCAAACCGGTATCCTGCGACAAAAGGGCGTTGCGCAAGTGTCCTTCAACATGCCGGTTGGTCGATAGATCACTGGTCACATCTGCATTTGCTGTAATGCCCTGGGCGGCTTCTTCTGTAATGGCCATCCGCTGCAGCTCAGCCAGGGCCGACTTATCGCCCAAGAGGCTGTTGCCGAAAGCGCGCACCGTATTGCTGACCGTCTCTTCCAAGCCCAAGGGTGCCGAGAGCCAGCGGCTTTGCCAACTCCGCTCGTCGGTGATCTCAGCGTTTGCAAAATCAATGGATTCTGCTGCCGGGCCGGCACAAACGGCACTTTTCCCGGTGGCCCTCACCAAGATGGCCGCGCCGGATAAGGGCAGGCGCTTGATTTCATTCCCCTCCGGGCTCAAAATATGTAAAAGATAGGCCGGTCTACCGGGTGTGGCATTTTGCTGGAGGCCGTTGTCGCCGATCCAATAAATGCCCCCCTTGGCAAAAAAGCCGGTTTGGTATACATACTGGTCGGTGATTCTGACGGATTTTTCCGGCGCATTGAAATCCGGCACCAGGGTCAGGCCGAAACGTTGGTCACCCAAGAGCAAAACGCCGGTCTTATAAGCATCCGCATAGCTGCCCCGGGCCAAGACACGGGCCACTTCACGCCGGGTATCGGCGATGACCGTCCACAGGCCCTTGGCATCGCCTTCTTCGTCCTGCCGCCACTGGTTGGCGTAAAAATATTCTTTGCTCAGGGGCGCCGTATCGTAAAACCGCTCCTGCATTTCATAGAGGGGCACACTCCGGCCGGTATCCGGGTAGTAGCCAAAATCCGCCTGGCCCAAGGGGCAAAGGTAGAGTTTGCGGGATTCTGTCGGCGAAATGAACATATCCACCAGCCGCGATTGGGCGTTGACCACCGCCGGCCCCTCTACCGTCTGGCGGCGCAAGTCACCAATGTAGAGCTGGCCGTCTGCCAGCCAGTAAAGCCGGTCTGCAGGGGCATCAAGGCGGACCCGTTCAGGGGCGGGGACATTGGCGACCAGCACGCTCCGGGCGCCGGTTTTCAGGTCTTCCGCAAAAACCGTTCCCCAGGCGCAGGGCGGCGCCAAAATGCTGATTTTCTCCCAACCGAAGGGGGCGCTGTCCGGGCGAAAGATCCACATCAGGCCGGCCTTGCGGTCGATGTACAAGGGACTTTCGCCGGCCCCCGGATTGATGTTTTTCAGGGCATCGGCGCGAAAGGGGCGGGGACCGTCGGCAGTGATGACGTTAACCAGCTCTTCCTTGTTGGCCCGGTCACGATTGACCATGTAGACGGTATCGTCACGATAGAGGCTGTTTTGACATGCGGTGGTCAGCAAAAGCAGGAACACCAGACCGACCGCTCCGAGTTTTTTCATAGAGAACCTCCCGAACGGGTATCTATAGGGTAAAGAAAGATGGGGCATGAGTTTATAAATGGGTGAGCATAGGTCCATCCACAGGGGAGACGCCTGCTGCGGTGACCGAGGCCCCGGCCGTCGGCGCCAGCCAGCAGGTACTATAGACAGTCCCTTTCGCCGCAAAGCGCCTCCCCACCGCTTGTAGATTTGCCAGGCACTGGTTATAATAAGGGTTACTTGACCCTGCCCGGTGGATGGTTTGTATACAAACATTTCTTGGTCCGGCGGGGACCTCAGGGCTGGCCTCTTATCGGCAAAGCTACCCTAAGTATACCGATTGCAGGAGTCGCCGTCCAGTAGGATCACAAAGAAAGGAGGGCAGGCATGGCTTTATACGCACACTTATTTCATTCGGCTATTCCCGGCCAACGGGATGAGCTCTTCTACCTACAGCACAACCGCGCGGATTTTGAGTCCATCTGGGACTTTCCCGGCAACCGCCGGCATATTTTAAGCGCCTGGCGCGGCCATTACGAGGTCATCGGGCTGCCGGTGGAAAATGATTTGATCGACGTCATCATCTACCACCAGGCAGAGGCCCCTGCCCGGCCGGCTTACAACGCCCATATGAACGGCCCCTCCGTCTGGGAACTCGTGCCCCAGTACGAAAAGGCCGACGACTTACCGGCCCCCCATATGCACACCATGGTCATGGGCGTCTTCAGCCCCCAGGTGCAAAACGTCCTGCCCATCGATGTCCCCACCCGGCACGTGCTGACCCCTGACCAGCAAGTCGAACCCTTCTCCGCCCAGATGAGCCTGCTGGCCTCGTCGCTGGAGCTGTTCGCCACAGAAGCCGAATACCTGACCGCCCTGGCCCAGTCCGAATCCCTGCCGGTAATTCCCGGCCTCATTATCGCCCCCACCTTCGCCTTAAACCGGAGCCAGAACAACCGTGGCGACTACCTTATTGACCACGACGGTGAATGGGACCCGACCGATGTAGGCCGCCGGGAAAATTTTGTCATGGGCTGCGGCCAGGTGCGCTATGCAGAAACCCTGCACATTGACGGGAGGCCCTTCGCCTGCGCCATCCAGCTGGATACGCTCTTTGGCGGCCTCACCCTGTGGGCGACGCCTGAAGCCTTGACCCGACGCCCGGCCAACCCCGGAGACCTTTGCTATTTCACCGGCAATTTATCAGCCGACTGCGCCATCTATCAAAAAGCCGGCGGCTTTGGCCATTGATCGGATAAGAAAAGGACGCTTAATGCGGAAATCCCGCACTAAGCGTCCTTTTTTATTCCCTTAATCCACTTTCCCCGTTAATCCATTTCCGGCAGAAAAATTTCCCCTTGAGAAAAGAGCACCGCCCGTCCGCCCAAGGCTATGTAGCTCCAGGCATTAAAATTTTAGTGGTAAAAATGTGGTGACCAGAACAGAAGTGACCACAGGGGGCTGATCCACAGACTATCTCTCAGGCCATAGCCATCGGCGAATACCCGACGCACTTGATTTGGCAACAGAGTTTTTCTTGATCAGAGAGCCACACAAGAAAAGCCCCCAGTAAGTGGGAGCTTTCATATTTTTAGTTTACCGACGGGTTCTCTCAGTGTTCTTCAGGTGAAGGGGCAACCACTGCCCATGACCGGCCAGGATGTTTTCCAAGGTGACCAGCAGCGAGCCGAGTGCGACCACGATAATCCCGACAATGGCCAGGGTGGTCTGGACCTCGCTCAAGGTCAGGTAGCAAAGGACCGGTGCCAAGACCGGCTTAATCAGAAAGGCCAGAGAAGCCACCGTCACCGACCCGTGTTCAATGGCCAGGCCGTAGGCCGCAAATCCTAACCCCGTTACAAAAACAGCGATATAGAGCAAGAGGGGCAAGCCTTCCAAGCTAATACCGGCAAAGAAGGGGACATTTGTAAAGCTTTCCAAGCCAACTGCTTTAAGAAGAGCGGCCATGGGGGCCGTGTGGGTCAGGGCCATAAGGGCAAAGAGCTCCAGCGTCCCGAAGATAAAGGTATAGGCTGTCGGAAGCAAGCCATGATACCGGCTTTTCCCCTGCCCGTATTTGACCATCACCGCATAAGCGGCAAAGAGGACTGCTGAGGCCACAGCCAAAATAATGCCGGCAGCGTCTCCGCCCATGTGCAAGGGGTCCATTAAGAGGGCCAGTCCGCTAAAGGCCACGAACAAGCCACAAGCGGTCATCTTGCTTACCGGCTGACGCAAAAAAATTGCCGAAAAAATAACCGCAAAAAAAGCGTTGCAACTAAAGATTACCGCCACCGTCGATGCTTCCGTATACCGGATGGATAACAAATAAATGGTCATCGACACCACCACGCAGACCAGGCCGGTCATAGCATAAAAGCCGTATTCCCAAGCCGGCAGCCGCAGAGGCAAATTACGATTTTGCCGATGAGCCAGAGGCAATAAAATAAGCCCGCCAATGAAAAAGCGCAGGGCATTCAACTGCAAGGGGTGGTAGGTGCTGCCCGTTAATTTTAAGGCAATTTCCATAGAGCTGAACAAGAGAGCCGCAAGTAACATATAAAAAATACCTTTTTTCATTCGCTTCATCTCCCGTGATGATTGATCACCATCGTTATAACGCCATCGCCACCCCTTGTCAAGCGATCCACCCTCATTTCATCAAAAAAAGTGACCCGCCGCCCGAAGCTGACCGGCTGATTACAGCCCCTCGATCAGAAAATATCTGGAAATGAGCACAAAGGCACCGATACCGATGCCCAACAGCGCCCAGCCCTTGCCGCGCAAACCGCGCGCCTGCACTTCCACCAAGCCGATACCTCCCAGCAAAATCGCCAGAATCGCCATCGGCCAGGCAGCCAGGGCAATGGCCCCGGCCACACAGGACGCCACCGCTGAAAAACTTAACGCCGGCACATCTTTTAACATAAGCCCTCCTACATTAACGGTCCAAAAATGCGCATAATACGACCGGTTGCCCGCTGGTACCAGGGCGTAATTTCATAATCGTGAATGGTCATTTCATGCCCCTTGGCCACCGAGGCCTGAAAGTCCGCTTCCACCTGGGCTGCAAAATCATCGTTGTAGACCAAAACACCATTTTCAAAATGCAGGTACAGCGACCGATAATCCAGGTTCACGGTCCCGACCACCGACACACAGTCATCGGATACAAAGCTTTTGGCGTGCACAAAACCCGGTTCATATTCAATAATGCGCACCCCGTTCTTAATCAGCTCCGGGTAAAAGCTGCGTGCAATGTAAAAGGGAATTTTTTTATCCGGGATATGGGGCATTAAAATCGCCACGTCAATCCCGCGCCGCGCCGCAAAAATAAGCGCCTGTACCATTTCATAATCTAAGATCAAGTAGGGCGTCATAATGTGCACATACCGGGTAGCCATATTCAAAATATGCATATAGACCTGCTGGGCTAAGGTCGCACCGTCTTCCGGCGCATCTGCATAAGGAACCACCCAGTTGGCCACCTCAAGCCGTCGAACCGCCGGTTCCCGGTCGAGCCAGCGTTGATAATCGGCCTTGTCCTCTTCTTCCACATGCCACAGCTGTAAAAAAGTGGCCAACATGGACATCACCGCATCCCCTTCCAGGCGGATAACGGTATCTTTCCAATGACCGAAGCGCTCTTCTTCATTAATATACTCATCGGCCAGGTTGATGCCGCCGGTGTAACCGACAGCCCCATCGATCACCATAATTTTACGGTGGTCTCGGTTATTTTGATAGGTGGAAAAGATTGGCCGGAGCGGTGAAAAAATACGGCAGTTGATGCCGGCATCAATGCAGCGGCGCTGAAAATCTTTCGGCAGAGAGAACATATTGGTGCCGTCATACATAAACCGGACGGTTACCCCTTGGGCCACTTTTCGTTTGAGCACGTCAAAAACAGCGTCCCAGAACTTTCCCTCGGAAACAATGAAGTATTCCATAAAAATGTATTCCTGGGCATTTTCCATGTCTTCCAGCATGACCGGCAGGGCGTCATCACCCAGCGGAAAATAACGCGTTTCCGTATGGGAGTAGGTGGGGTGAACCCCCACACGATAAAGGTAGTCCGCCAGGCTGGCAAACCGGGCACTATGGGTCCGGAGGCTATCAATCGGTTCTTTATTCTGAGGCAGGTACTTGGCCGTTGCCCTTACCCGCCAGGAGACCCGTTCCGCCAACCGGCGCGTTCCCGGGATAAGCTGGATGGTTAAAAAAAACAGCCCGCCAAAAATCGGCATGAGGCACATAATGATAATCCAGGCGATTTGATAGGAAGGATTCTGATGCTTGTTCAATAAATAAATCACCAGCGAAATGGCCAAAGCATACCAGAAGACCGTAGCAATCTGTAAATAGTTGCGCAACAATAAATAGCCTGCAAGGATCAGCACAACCTGGAGCACCAATACAATCAGCATAATGCCGACCGGATGCATGATGACCTCTTTCGGTTTATCCGTATTGATCTTAGACATCAGACTCCCCCTTTCGGAGCATTCCTCGATTGAATATGCTAATACCTGACATGGTTTCATTATAGAGAATAAAGCCTTTCAGGGCAAGACTTGTAGACGCCACCCGACCAGTGATTTTCCCTATACATTTGATGACTCAAGGCAGGCTCCAAACGGGTTACCGAAAGGGACCACCGCATCCTCGATGACCTCCCTTGATAAAGAAAAATCGCTCAATACCGCCTTGTCCTTATTCTTTATTCAATGATTATTAAATACTTAAAAGGGGAGTTATATCGTTTTATAAAATTTTCTTATATTGATTTTATTTTTCATTTGTGCATAAATTTTATTTCTGAGCCAAGTCAAATAATCCTTATGTGGGTAATTATTTTTTTACTTTATAGAGTGTACTATAATACAAATTTTCCATAAATACTGAATAAAATTTACAATTCACCGCCTTAAATAATAACTCATGGCGCCGTTTTTTCATCTATCTGTATATTATTGCCTATCAAAATAAATTTTTCACATTCTGTTTAAGCCGCCTTTCAAAACTGTTTCACATTATCTATTCGTTGTATATTGCCTACTCAAACAAATAATTATATGCAGGTTGTTTTACGTATTCTCTGTTTTTATCTTCTTCAAGTGTTGATTTTATGCTTTTTTTGGAGTACTATAAACATGCAAGTAATCAAAATTATCGAATTATTTAGGCCTTTGAAAGGGGGCTCGCCGTGGACAAAAAACAAGGCGAAGCGCGGATTCATTTAATCAGCGGCCATTACGGCAGCGGCAAAACTGAGTTTGCCCTCAATTATGCTCTGTACTTGCGCCGCCGTCACCCGAAAGTTGCCATCGTTGACCTGGACATCGTTAACCTTTATTTTCGCAGCCGTGAATATGAAGATATGCTGAATGAGCACGATATTCAATTATACGGTAGTTCGATTAAGGGCACGCAGGTAGACATTCCCGCATTGGCGGCCAATATTCAGACACCCTTGCAAGATCCGGCCTGCCAGGTCATCGTCGACTTGGGCGGCAACCCAGTTGGCGCACGGGTTTTGGGCTACTACCGTGATGTATTGGAAGGGCGCAATGCTGAGCTGCTCTTCATTGTCAACCGCCATCGCCCGGAAACCGAAAGCCTGGAGCTTACCGAAGTTTTCATGCAGGATATTGCACGTCTGGCTAGAATGCCGGTCAGCGCCCTGGTCAATACAACCCATCTATTAAAGGAAACATCCGTTGAAGATGTGTTGTATGGGCAAGAATTGTGCGAGGCCATCCGCGATAAATACGGCATTCCCATTCGCTACATTGCTTGTCGCTCTGAGATTTGCGATAAATTGCCTAAAGATTTAGACGGAGAAATCTTCCCCTTACAAATCTTTATGCGCGCAGACTGGATGCTATAAATATGCCAAGAGGCAATTGGAGGTAATCAAATGGCAAAACCAAAAGGAAAGGTCACATTCAACTCAAACCTGTGTAAAGGTTGCAGCGTGTGCGTTGCGTCTTGCCCAATGGGCATCTTAGCCCTGGACACGAGCATCATCAACGACAAAGGGTACAGCCCGGCTGTTTGTGTTGAGCCGGACAAATGTATCGCTTGCGGCAGCTGCGCAATTATGTGCCCCGACTCAATCATCACTGTTGAAAGAGTTCAGTAGGAGGTAAATTATGGCAAAAACACTAATGAAAGGGAATGAAGCTTTAGCAGCCTCTGCAATCGCCGCCGGCTGCAAATACTTCTTCGGTTATCCGATTACCCCGCAGAGTGAAGTGCCCGAGTATTTTTCCCGGGAATTACCCAAAGTTGGCGGGATTTATTTGCAAGCTGAATCTGAAGTGGCGTCCATCAATATGGTTTACGGCGCTGCAGGTGCAGGCGCACGTGTAATGACCTCTTCTTCCAGCCCCGGTATGGCTCTGATGCAGGAAGGGATTTCTTATATCGCCGGTGCCGAACTGCCTTGCCTGATCATCAACATGATGCGTGGCGGCCCTGGGCTCGGCGGCATCCAACCGTCCCAGACCGACTACTACATCGCAACCCGTGGCGGCGGTAATGGGGACTATCGGTTAATTGCTTTTGCTCCGGCTAACTTGCAGGAAATGTGCGATTTAATCATGGAAAGTTTCGACATTGCCGACAGATACCGCAACCCGGTTATGATCATCGGTGACGGGATGCTCGGGCAAATGATGGAACCGGTCGATATCCAACCGAGAGACCAAAAGGCCATCGATAAACCTTGGGCAACCACCGGTACCGAAGAAAAACGCGAACCGAATATCATCAACTCCCTGTATTTGGACGTTGAAGGGCTTGAAGACCACAACAAACATCTGCAAGCCAAATATGAAGAAGTTAAGAAAAATGAAACGCGCTATGAAACCCAAGACCTGGAAGGCGCTGACATCGTTCTTTGCGCATATGGTACGGTTAGCCGTATCTGCAAATCCGCTATGCAGGAACTGGCTGAAGAAGGCATTAAAGTCGGCTTAATTCGTCCGATTTCCATCTGGCCGTATCCGTTCAAAGCTTTTGATGAAATTGACGATACCACCAAGGATCTTCTCGTTGTTGAAATGAACACCGGGCAAATGCTTGATGACGTTAAAATCGCTTCCAACGGCAGATGGCCGGTTCACTTCTACGGCCGTCAGGGCGGCGCTATTCCGTCCATCGCTGAAATTGTCGACGAGGTCAAGAAAATTGTGGGAGGGAAGGCATAATGTCAACGACGACGCAAGACAACATTGTCTATACAAAAAGTAAGGGTCTGACTGACGCGGTCCTCCACTACTGCCCGGGCTGCACCCATGGTGTGGTACACAAACTGGTTGCAGAATGCTTAGTGGAACTCGGCGTTTTGGGAAAAGCCGTCGGCGTCGCACCGGTCGGTTGCGCCGTTCTGGCTTATAAATACTTCAATTGCGATATGCACGAAGCAGCTCACGGCCGTGCACCGGCTGTGGCTACCGGTATCAAACGGACGCGCCCGGATAACTTCGTTTTCACCTACCAGGGTGACGGGGACCTGGCCTCCATCGGTACCGCTGAAATCGTTCAAGCGGCTCACCGCGGTGAACACTTCAGCACCATCTTTATCAACAACGGGATTTACGGGATGACCGGTGGCCAGATGGCACCGACCACCTTGGTTGGCCAAGTGACCACCACCAGCCCCTTGGGCCGTGATGCATCCCACTGCGGGAAACCGATCCGCATTGCAGAAATGCTGGCTACAATTGACGGCGCACGTTTCGTTGAACGGGTAGCGGTCAACAATCCGGCCAACGTTCGCAAAGCAAAACGCGCCATTATGAACTGCTTCAAGAACCAGCTGGAAGGTAACGGCTTCGGGATTGTTGAAGTCCTGTCTACCTGCCCGACCAACTGGGGCTTAACCCCTGTTGACGCGCTTAAACGGGTGGAAGAAGAAATGATGCCTTACTATCCGCTGGGCAACCTGAGAAACGGGGAGGGCTTATAATATGGAAGAACGCATCTTATGTGCCGGATTCGGCGGCCAAGGTGTTATGGCCATCGGCCAAATGCTCACCTACGGTGGCATGGTAGACAATTATGAATGCTCCTACCTGCCGTCCTATGGCCCGGAAATGCGTGGCGGCGCCGCCAACTGCTCGGTTATCTTATCCGATAAACCGGTTGGCTCTCCGAACGTCACCGCTCCGAGAACTTTAATCGCCATGAACAAACCGTCTCTTGAAAAATTTGCAAAAACCGTTGTTCCCGGTGGCGTTATCTTCGTCAACTCCTCTTTGATTGATACCAAGGTAGACCGTGACGATGTTAAAGTCTTTTACGTACCGGTAACGGATATTGCCCGCAACGATGTCGGTAATGCCAAGGCGTCCAACATGGTTATGTTCGGCGCTTACCTGGGCTACAGCAAACTTTTAAGCGATGAAGCTGTAAAAGATGCTTACATGCACGTCTTTGGCGAACGCAAGGCTAAATTCTTTGATATGAACCGCAAGGCTATGGATGCGGGCATGAAATTGGTCGAAGAACAACATGCAGAAATGGAGGGTGCTCAATGAAAGATATTGAAAACATTATCAATCAAGCCATCCTAAATGAAGTTGAAGGCGCTCAGTTTTATCGCATGGCAGCTAGCCAAAATGCCAACCCGGAAGCCATTGAAGCTCTGAACAAGTTGGCTGAAGAAGAAGTCGCCCATATTGAATACCTGAGACAATTCAGCAAGGAAGTCGCCGGCGGTAAAATCACCGTTGACGGCGCCTTGAGTGCCAATGTTCCCTCGCCTGAAATTTACAGCTGGGGCAAAATGGACAAGCAAAACCTAAACCTGGCACTTTCCGTTTTCAGCGTTGGCATGCAAATGGAACGCGACTCCATCGCTTTCTATGAAGACGCTAAAAAACAGGTGGATGATCCACAGGCCAAAAAAGTCTTTGACGAATTGATCAAGTGGGAAAAAGTTCATCTGGACCAATTTGCCGCCCAGTATGAAATCTACAAACAGGAATGGTGGGCCGATCAAGGCTTCTCCCCCTGCTGATCAGAGACTTCTATGGCCGGCAGACACAAGCCCATCGGCACTAGGCTGCCAAGGCTTGTGTGCCTAAAGATGAAGTCACTGTAAACTAATATATAACTGGATAAATAAATCGCGCCGTCGGGACTTTGACAATTGTTAACATTTTTTCAAAAAAGGCTCGACAGGCGCGTTTTATTTTGCTATTATATAACACAACTTGATAACAACACTTCTCCCAGTGTTTGTTATATTATTTTCTTGGATCGATATGCCGGCAACTTGCGATCCAATACCCACATCCTTGAAAAGAGGGGAAATTATGAACAAGAAGACAAAAGACGTTATCATTGTAGGTTTTGCATTATTCGCCATGTTCTTGGGCGCCGGGAACTTGATTTTCCCACCCTACCTCGGCTTTAACTCCGGTACCGCTTGGCCGGTCAACTTGCTCGGTTTTGTCTTAACCGGCGTAGGCCTTCCGTTTTTGGGGATTTATTCTACCATTAAATCCGGTGGTAACGTTATGACCCTTGGCCGTTATATTGGCAGAGGCTTCTCCATCTTTTTCGGTGTTGCCATTATTTTGGCCATCGGCCCCTGCTTTGCTATTCCGCGTACGGCCGCTACGACCCATGAAGTCGGCGTTATGCAATTTGCACCAAACTTATCTCCATTCGTCACCAGTATTGTATTCTTTGCACTCGTCCTCTTTTTCTGCTTTAACAGTGCAAAAGTCATCGACTACATTGGCAAATTTTTAACGCCTTTCCTAATGATCACACTTTTCACAATTGTCATTCTGGCCGTTATTAAGCCGATTGGTACCCCGGTAGAGCTCACCGGCGACAATGTCTATAATTTTGCCGGCAGCTTCACTGAAGGCTACCAAACCCTTGACGCCTTGGCCGCTACCATGTTCTGCGGTACTGCCTTGGCCTCCATTGTCAGCCGTGGTTACAACACCTTAAAAGATCAGCTGAACTTAACCATTTACTGCGGTATCATCGCCGCCGGTCTTTTGGCTTTCGTTTACGGCGGTCTCCTCTATGCCGGTGCTTCTGCCTCCGGTACCATGACCTTCCCGGAAGACGTTACCCGTCCGGAAATGCTGATCCAAATCGTTCAGCAGATTTTTTCCGGCGTCGCCACCAGCTGGGGCCCGATTGGTGCCGGATTATTGGCAGCAGCTGTTTCCTTGGCTTGCTTAACCACCGCTGTAGGGCTGGTGACCACTTGCGCCCAATATTTCAACCAATTGTCCAATGGTAAACTCAGCTATCGCCTAGTGGTTGTCGTCACCGTTGCTTTCTCATTCTTCGTTTCGATTATGGGCGTTACCTGGATTATCAACGCCGCTGTTCCGGTCCTCTTCCTGATGTACCCGGTTCTGATCGTTCTCTTGATCTTCACTGTATTTGATAAATTTATCCCCAACAAAAACGCTTATACCGGCGGGGTTATCGGTGCCTTCTTGATTTCTATCATTGATGCGCTGAACACCCTTAAGGGCGGTTTCGGATTTGACGCTCCTTGGATTGACAGCCTGGTGGCCTTCAAGAGCCATATTCCCTTTGACGGCCTGGGCCTGGCTTGGATCATTCCGGTTGCCGTATTGGCCATCATCGCCAGCTTCTTGCCGCGTAAACGCGTTGACGAAGAAATGACCCAATTGGTTTATTTCGAAGAAGGGACCAAATAAGTTCTTGATTGAAAGAGGCAAGCGATTGCCTCTTTTTACGCAACTTGCTAGCACTCTCAACGATTGAAAGGAGTCTTATCGTTATGGCACTGAAATTTGCAAAACGCATGGACAACATGAAGGCATCTGAAATTCGCGAACTTTTGGCCTTGACCGCGAAACCGGACATCATCTCCTTTGCCGGCGGTTTACCGGCACCGGAACTCTTCCCGGTTGACCAATGGAAGGCAGCTGTTAACAAGGTATTAGACGAAAAAGGCCGTCAAGCTTTGCAATACGGCCCGACTGAAGGTTACCTGCCCTTGCGTGAACAGATTGTTCACCGCATGAACAAGGTTGGCGTCAAAGACGCTAAACCGGACGATTTCCTGATTTTATCCGGTTCTCAACAGGGTCTGGACTTTATGGCCAAGGCCTTTATTGACCCGGGCGACCAAATCATCGTCGAAAGCCCGACTTACCTCGGTGCTTTAAACGCCTTTAAGGCTTATGAACCCTCCTTCTTAGACGTTGAATTAGACGCTGACGGCATGAGAATGGACATCCTGGAAGAGCGCCTGAAAAACAATGACCGGGTGAAATTCATCTACGTCATTTCCGACTTCCAGAACCCGTCCGGTAAAACCTGGACCATGGAACGCCGTAAAAAACTCATCGAATTGGCCAATAAATACGACGTGGCCATCTTAGAAGACAACCCCTACGGCGAATTGCGCTTTGAAGGCGAAATTCAGCCCTCTCTGAAATCTTTGGATACGGAAGGCCGGGTCGTCTTCATGGGGACCTTCTCCAAGGTCTTCTCCCCCGGCGTTCGCCTCGGCTGGTTCTGCGCTGCACCGGATATCCTGGATAAGTTCAACAAGATCAAACAAGGGGCAGACTTGCAGTCCTCTACCATTTCTCAAATGGAATTGGCCCAATACCTGGAAGACAACGACTTGGAAGCACACATTGCTGAAATCATTAAGGTTTACGGCAAGCGTAAAAACGTCATGGTCGACGCCATGACCAAGTACTTCCCTGAAGGCGTGACCTTCACCAATCCTGAAGGCGGCCTCTTCCTCTGGGTTGAATTGCCGGAATACATGAATGCCCGCGACCTGGCCGTCAAAGCCATTGAACAAAAAGTGGCTTACGTTCCGGGCGGTGCCTTCTTCGGCAACAATGTCCGTGAAAACTGCTTCCGCTGCAACTATTCCTGCATGAGCGAAGAAAAAATTGAAGAAGGCGTTAAGCGCCTAGCTGACGTCATCAAGGCTGAAATGAAATAAACCTAGCTATCAAAGAAGCGGACCGCTTAATTAAGCGGTCCGCTTCTTTTTGTCTCTTGATTGCTAATCCTATTCCTGTAAGCAGCCTTATCGATAAGCCTGTCGATGAGCGACTCCGGCCCGGCTTAAAGC
>OGSJ01000717.1_pt1 | contig 15605 bp, 8 predicted proteins | sample 1573851 | NCBI WGS metagenome assembly OGSJ01 (sample SAMN03295846, study PRJEB24534) | human gut metagenome | isolation source: fecal sample 6 from infant 6 | host: Homo sapiens | place: USA: Pittsburgh, PA | collected 2014-07 | reverse complement strand
TCGGGGAAAAACGTTTGTCATCATGCTTGGCGGCGAAGCCATTGAGCATGAAAACTTTTCCAGCATCGTCAATGATATCGGCCTGCTGCACAGCCTCGGCATCCGTCTGGTGGTGGTGTATGGCGCACGTCCGCAAATTGAAGCCAACCTGGCCGCCCATCACCATGAGCCGATCTACCACAAACACACGCGCGTGACGGATGCGAAAACCCTCGAGCTGGTCAAACAGGCGGCGGGTCTGTTGCAGCTCGATATCACCGCCCGCCTGTCGATGAGCCTGAATAATACGCCGTTGCAGGGCGCGCACATCAACGTGGTGAGCGGCAACTTTATCATCGCTCAGCCGCTCGGCGTGGACGATGGCGTGGATTACTGCCACAGCGGCCGCATCCGCCGTATTGATGAAGAAGCCATTCACCGCCAGTTAGACAATGGCGCGATCGTTCTGATGGGCCCTGTTGCCGTCTCCGTAACGGGTGAAAGTTTTAATCTGACCTCAGAAGAGATTGCCACCCAGCTGGCCATCAAGCTGAAAGCGGAAAAAATGATCGGCTTTTGCTCCTCACAGGGTGTCGTGAACGATGAGGGCGTGATTGTGCCAGAACTTTTTCCGAATGAAGCCCAGGCGCGCGTCGAAGCGCTGGAAGCAGAAGGCGATTACTATTCCGGTACCGTGCGTTTTCTGCGCGGCGCCGTTAAAGCGTGCCGTAGCGGGGTGCGCCGCAGCCACCTGATCAGCTATCAGGAAGACGGCGCGCTGTTGCAGGAGCTGTTCTCCCGTGACGGGATCGGTACGCAGATCGTCATGGAGAGCGCCGAGCAGATCCGCCGTGCCACCATCAACGATATCGGCGGCATTCTGGAGCTGATCCGTCCGCTGGAACAACAGGGAATTCTGGTTCGCCGATCCCGCGAGCAGCTGGAGATGGAGATCGACAAGTTCACCATCATTCAGCGGGATAACCTGACCATTGCCTGTGCGGCGCTTTATCCGTTCCCGGAAGAGCAGATTGGCGAAATGGCATGCGTCGCCGTGCATCCTGATTACCGTAGCTCCTCACGGGGGGAGCTGCTGCTTGAACGCGTGGCGGCACAGGCGCGCCAGATGGGTCTGAGCAAGCTGTTCGTGCTTACCACGCGCAGCATTCACTGGTTCCAGGAGCGCGGCTTCACGCCGGTGGATATTGATTCCCTGCCGGAAAGTAAGAAAGAGATGTACAACTACCAGCGCCGCTCGAAAGTGTTAATGGCGGACCTGGGATAACAGTCACCCTCTCCTGCTGGAGAGGGCGTTCACTCAGACAGATTCAAATATCACGCTTAATCCGCTTCTGCGCTCAGTACGGGTGGCTATCGCCTGACTCAACACGCGCTCATCCGCATACAGCGACAGACGCTGGCGCGCACGGGTAATGGCGGTGTAGACCAGCTCGCGGGTCACAACCGGCGACAGCTGGGTCGGCAGGATCAGCGCCGCATGGTTGAACTCGGAGCCCTGAGATTTGTGTACCGTCATCGCCCATGCCGTTTCATGCTCTGGCAGGCGGCTGGGCTGGACGGACTTCACGCTGCCGTCCGGTAGCTGGAACCAGACGCGCAGTCCGTTACCGCGATCGAGCGCAATGCCGATATCGCCGTTGAACAGCCCCAGCGCACTGTCGTTGCGGGAGATCATCACTGGCCGGCCCTCATACCATCGCGAATGCAGCTGACGGTTAATTTTGCGTTTCTGCACCAGCAGCTGCTCCAGCCTGTCGTTCAGGCCCGCGACGCCAAACGGCCCTTCCCGTAATGCGCACAGAAGCTGGTATTCGCCAAATGCGGCGATGACCTGCCCGGGCTGACTGCGCTGCTGCACGCAGCTCAGAAAATGCTGGTATCCCTGGAGAGCCTCCTCAAGCATAGCCTGATACTCTTCCCCGCTTTGCAGCGATTTCTTTTCAATGTCAGTGAAGGTACCGTCAAACACCGTGCGCGTGGCGTGCCTGTCGCCACGGTTGACCGCCGCAGCCAGCTGGCCGATGCCGGAGTCGCTACCGAAACGGTAGCTTTTTTGCAGCAGGCACAGGCTGTCACGCAGTGCGCCCGCGATCGGCGTGTGATCGGGTTCAAGCGAGCAACCGGTCAGACGGGCGAGCTCCTGCGCCCGCACGGCGGTATAACCGTAACTGGCGTAGGTACAGATATCTCCCAGCACCGCCCCGGCTTCTACAGAGGCGAGCTGGTCGCGATCGCCCAGGAAAACCACGCGCGCATGGGGTGGTAGCGCATCGATCAGGCGCGACATCATGGTCAGGTCGATCATGGAGGCTTCATCCACCACCAGCACGTCCAGATGCAGCGGATTGCCCGCATGGTAGCGCAGCCGCTGGCTACCCGGCTGCGCGCCGAGCAGACGGTGCAGAGTACTTGCTTCACCCGGGAAAAGCGCAAGCTGCTCCTGGGTGAGCGGCAGCCGTTGCATCGCACCGCCCAGTGATTCGGTCAGACGCGCCGCGGCCTTCCCGGTGGGCGCCGCCAGACGAATACGGCATCGCTGCTCGCCTGAAAGCTGTATCAGGGCTGCCAGCAGCTTTGCGACGGTCGTTGTTTTCCCGGTTCCCGGGCCGCCGGATATCACCGAGATCCGCCGCGTCAGGGCGACGGCTGCCGCCACTTTCTGCCAGTCTGTGGCCTCACCGGAGTCAAACAGCCTGTCCAGCGTCTGGCGAAGCTGTGCTTCGTCGCAGGGAAGCGGCGCATTGGTCTCACTAAAGAAACGCGCTACCGTCAGTTCGTTTCGCCACAGGCGGTTCAGGTATAAGCGCTCCCCCGTCAGGATCAGCGGTGCCTGGTTGTCTCCCGGCCCGACGGCTGACGATTCACGCAAGATTTTCTGCCAGTCCACCGTCTCCCCCAGCAGCGCAAAGCAGGACTGGAGGACAGGCGGCATTTTCTCGTCAACCACCAGACGCGAGAGCGGCAGACACACATGCCCCTCTCCGGCGTCTTTACTCAACAGGGCAGCGGCAAGCATCACGGCGGGCTGGTCAGCGGCAATCATCATGGCAAACTGCACGTCCAGCTGACGCAGCACGCGTTGCTCTACCGCATCCAGCAATAAGTCCTGCATCGTCATGCCATCTCCTCCGTGTTTGCTGCAAACAGGTTATCCATTTTATTAATCAATTCCGCATCCGGACGAGTGCTGAAGATCCCGGAGCGCGGATCGGCAGCATCAACCCCGCGCAGGAACAGATAGATGACACCGCCAAAATGATCGTCGTAGCGATAATCCGCAATACGGTGGCGCAAATAGCGGTGCAGCGCCAGGGTATAGAGCTGATATTGCAGATCGTAGCGATGCATTTGCATGGCTGCCGCCATCGCCTGCTGGGTATAGGCTTCGCTGTTCTCGCCCAGCCAGTTCGATTTGTAATCCAGCAGGTAGTACCGTCCTTCGTGACGGAAGACCAGGTCGATAAACCCTTTCAGCATGCCCTGCACCTGACGGAAGTTCAGCGGCGGGCAACCGGCTGACAGCGGATCGTACTGACGGATGAGCGCATCGAGCGCGTCGGCCTTAAGCGGGCTTGCGACGGGCAGATAAAACTCCATCTCAACCTGCTTATTTTTAGCCGTTAACTGGCGAAGAGAGAAGCCCTGCGTCGTCAGCGGCGCCTGCAAAATGGCGTTGATCCAGTCAGTGAGAACGGGCTGCCAATGCGCGTCATAGCCTCCGCTCTGCAACATCTTCAGCACCCACTCCTCACTGACAGGCTGGCTGAAATCAAGCTCTTCAAAGAGGCTGTGCAAAAAGGTGCCCGGCGACGCGCCGCGTGGGAACTGATGTGGAGTTAACGTCGGTTCAACCGGAACATCGCCCACCCCTGCGGCATCCACGTCCAGCTTCGGCATGAGATCCTGCGCAATACTTTGCCCGTGCTGTTGCAGGCCAGAGTAGCTGGTGACGCGCCAGTCGTCGGCAAGCACCCGTGTGATCTGGCGCGCGTTAAGATCGGTCGCGGGCTCTTGCGCCATTTCCCAGCGGCTGTTGTCTGGCAGAGAAGGGATATGCAGGGCGATATCGTCACCGCAAAGCGACTCAATACAGAGGCGCAACCCCGCCGCATCTTTCGGCTCACCACGCTGGATAAGCCGCCCTAACGCGCTTAAATGGAAATCGCTCTCCCCTGTTTTCTCCCCGCGACGGCGGAAAACCGGCGCGACGCCCAGGCTGCAATGCCAGACAGAGCGGGTCAGCGCCACGTAAAGCAGGCGCAAATCCTCCGCCAGACGCTCCGCTTCCGCCAGCTCAACGCTGGTTTCCGCCTTGCTGAGATCGAGCACCGCATCGAAAGTCTCGCGGTCATGATAATAAGCCTGATCCTGAACGCGGTAGTTGGCGATAAAGGGCAGCCAGACCAGCGGATACTCGAGACCTTTCGATTTGTGAATGGTGACGATTTGCACCAGATGCTTATCGCTCTCAAGACGCATCTGCTGGCTTGAGGCGTTACTGTTTGGATCCGCGATTTGCTGCGCCAGCCAGCGCACGAGGGCATGTTCACTTTCAAGCTGGGTGCCGGCTTCCTGCAACAGTTCGCTGATGTGTAAAATATCGGTAAGACGCCTTTCACCGCCCGATGACGCCAGCATATTTTCGGCAATCTGGCGCCGCGTCATCAATTCGCGCAGCATCGCCATGACGCCGCGTTTTTGCCAGCGTTCACGGTAATGGACAAACTCTTCCACCACCGTATCCCATGCGTTTTCGTCATGGTTGAGCTCATCAATATCGCGCGCGTTCAACCCCAGCATAGAGCTGGCCAGCGCGCTTCGAAGCGTATTTTCGCGCTCCGGGGCCAGCACCGCCTGAAGCAGCCAGAGCATTTCCTGGGCTTCCAGCGTGTCGAACACGCTGTCGCGGTTAGAGAGATACACTGATGGAATATCCAGCAACGTTAGCGCATCGCGGATTAGCGCCGCTTCCTGACGACTGCGCACCAGCACGGTAATATCAGAGGCTTTAACAGGATTTGCCTGTTCCCCCTGCCAAAGCAGCGCCTCGCCGCGCGCGCCTGCGCTCAGCCAGTCACGGATTTGCGCGGCGCAGTGCTGGGCCATCGCCGCCTGATAGTCGGCAACCCCATAGCCTTCCCCTTCCAGCAGCCAGAAGGTCATGGCGGGTTGCACCGCGCTACTGACTTCGAAGCGCAGGGATGCGTTTTTTGGGGCGGATTTCACCGGCAGGAAAGGGATTTCATTGAACATGAACGCCGTCTCCATACGGCTGAACAGCGCATTGACGCTCTCAACCATCCCCGGAGCGGAACGCCAGTTAGTGTCTAACGTGTAATGCGCGACAACCTCACTACGGGCTTTCATATAGGTGAAGATATCTGCCCCACGGAAGGCGTAAATCGCCTGTTTAGGGTCGCCTATCAACAACAGGGCAGTGTCGGGCTGCTGTCGCCAGATGCGGCGAAAAATGCGGTACTGCTGAGGGTCGGTGTCCTGAAATTCGTCAATCATCGCCACCGGAAAACGGGTACGGATCGCGCTGGCGAGCGCTTCACCATTCTCGCTGGACAGCGCCTCGTCCAGGCGGCTCAGCATGTCATCAAACCCCAGCTCGCCCCGGCGACGTTTTTCGCGCGCGACGGCCTGGCGGATCTCCGTCATAGCGCGGGTGATCATCAGGTCATTGAGCGTTAATGGCTCCGCAAGCAGCGCATCAATCGCCACAAACAGGGAATGCTCAGGCACAATGCCGTCGGCTTTGGTTCGCTCGGTCAAAAAGCGCTGCGAAAATTTTTCCAGCGCGTCCGGAAGCTGGTAGCCCCGCGTCTCCTCCTGGGCCCAGGCGCTGATCTTTTCGATCCACTTCCCCTGGTTCCCACGGTTGAACTTGCGTCTGTCGATGCCTGAGTTTTCGATGATTGCATCAATTTCACCAACCGACTCATTCCACTTCTGCTTAAGCGCCGCAATTTTGGCGACGATCTTTTCATGGCGCGAGGCCAGCGTTTCATCGGCAGGCGGCGGAGATTTAATGACCGGCGCTTCGCCTTGCAGGTAACGGTCGATGGCGCGAAGAAGCTCTTCCGGACCTTTCCACAGGGCGTGAACCGCTTCGGCAATGTCGCGCTGCAATGGATAACAGTGACGACGCCAGAAATCCGCACAGGCCTGATAGCGAAGCTCGGATTCATCTTCAATAAGCTGCTGCTCAAAGAGCATGCCGGATTCAAACGCATTCAGGCTTAACATGCGCTGACAAAAACCGTGAATGGTGAAGACGGACGCTTCATCCATTTGCCGCTCGGCCAGCAGCAGCCATTGCGCAGCCTGTTGCTTATCCGCAATCTCGTCCAGCAGGCTCGCGTAGAGGGGGTTATCCGTTGTCTGACGCAAACAGGCGATGCGCAGCTCATGAATGTTGCTGCGAATACGGCCACGCAGCTCGGCAGTGGCCGCTTCGGTGAAGGTTACCACCAGCAGCTCTTCCACGCTTAACGGGCGCGAAAAAGCGGCGTTGCCGCCGAGCCCCAACAGCAGACGCAGATAGAGCGCGGCGATGGTATAGGTTTTTCCCGTTCCCGCTGAGGCTTCAATCAGTCGCTCACCCTGTAGAGGTAAACTTAGGGGATCAAGCGGCTCAGCGGTATGGGTCATTCTTTCTTACTCCAGGGCATAGTTTGTTGCAGCGCGCTGACGCTCTTCCAGACGGTCCACTCTTTTGATTTTACGTAGTCCGTTTTCCCGTTCTGGCTGCCAGAAACCTGAGACAGGATGGCCATACCCTGCGGTTTTACTACCGCCTGATGGAAGAAATCGGCAACCTTTTGTGGCGTCAGCTGTTTTATTTCGGCCACTATTTTATCACGCGAATCAAATTTCATATTACCGCGATCAAAATCTTTGCTCAGCTGCGAGGCCTCTTCACCCAGCGTCTGCGGCGGCTGCATCACCTGGGCGATAACCGCCTGCTGGATCTGGGCAAACTCTTCCGGCTTCATGGCGCGCAGTTTTGCTTCCGCCTGCGGGAAGAACGCCTGATAACGCTGCCACAGGTAAGCGGGTTGCTTGTCGCTGCTTTGCAGAAGGAAGCCCAGCCCCCACTGACGGCCCACATTCATAGAGAAAGCGAATACCGCATAGCCCAGTTGCTCTTCGGTGCGCAGCTGGTTGTAAAACCACGGCTGAATAATTTGACCGAGAACCGCACTCTGGGCAGAGCTGGTAAATTCGACATAACCGACAGGGACAAACACCGCGGCCAGCGCGGAATCCGTGCTGCTTCCCGCTTTTTCGAAGATCACGTTCTGCTTTTTCTCTACCAGCACATCCTGGTTACGGCACCACTCATCGCCTTTTGAACCCAGTTGCGCACGGACGTTTTGCGCCAGCGTCTTAGCCTGAACTTCGCTCATATTCCCTACAACCAGGAACTCCGGACGGGTATTGGTTTTCAGCGCATCACGGTAAGCCAGCACCTCTTTTAAGGTGACTGAGGGCAATAACGCGCGGCGATCTTCGCGCTGGAAGTACGGAATTTGCGACAGCATCTGTGCTGGCATAATCGCCTGATCGTAGGCTTTACCCTTCTCGGCAGAATCCATCATCTGGGCATACCAGGACTTAGCCTGCTCGAGCTGTTCTTCCGTAGGCGTATAGCTGAAATAACCGTCCAGCAGCGCCTGGAACAGCTGCGGCAAACGCTGGGTATAGCCGTTGGCATTCACCATCAGGCCGTTATTGGCGTTGGTGGAGAAACTGATACCACCAACGGCAGCCTGGTTGCTGAGCTGATCGAGAGCAATACCGGCCAGATAATCGTTAAGCGCAAACAGCACCTGGTTTCTGGCGCTGTCCATTGCTTTGGGGTTACGCAGCACCACGCTAACATCCGCTTTTGGCTCGTCGGCGAAATAGCGGCTTGGGGTGTAGACCACGCGCAGCGTCGGCTCATCAACAATCAGCTCCGGGTGCGGATACGCCTTTGCGGGTTTGATCAGCGAGAAATCGTCCGGGATGTAGGGGTTAAGTTCCGGTAACGTCAGCGCAATTTCCCCCGCCTTTTTCTGCCAGCCCGCGAAGGTCTGTTCGCTGATTTTTTCAACCTGATACGGGGCATCAACGAAGTAGGCCATTTTGTTATGCGGTTCGTTCGGGCTGATATACCAGACGCGGGCATTCTGCGGAGTCATCATCGCCAGACGCGCTTTGAGCGCTCCGGCGTCATACTGGTCGGCAATATTTACCGCATCCAGCGTATGTTCCACCGGCACGCGGATCATGGTATCTGCCAGCCACTCAACGTAGTCCATATCACGCGTGATAGAGGGATAGCGGAAATCGAGATCCAGCACGTGCGCCAGCTCGTCAAAGTAGCGTTTATCGACGCCTTTATCGCGCAGCAGAGAGAGGTAACTGAAAATGGCCGCAACGACGTCGTCCCGGTGAGCCAGCCCTTTATCGGTCAGCGTCGCGGAGATGGCCAGCACGCCGCTATTCCCATTTACAACGGGATCGGAGTCAGCGCGAATACCTTCCACCAGCCCCTGCTTTTGCAGCCAGTCGGAGAGCGTACCCGGGCTGCGGTTGCCGATAAGATACGTCACCAGCTCGTCGGTTTTGCTGCGGAACTGCGCCGTGTTGTTATCAATACGGAATTCAACGCGTAACACCTTGCGCGGCAAGGCCGGCACATAGTGAATAACAATGCCTTTTTGCGCGTCCGTGACAACCGGCACGTTAATCTGCGGCAGATCGATATTTTTATTTGGCACCCTGCCGTAGGTCTGCGCGGCCATGTTTGCCAGCGTCGGCAACGGTTTATTGCTGTAGATAACCGCTTTCATCAGATTGGCGGAATAGTATTTTTCACGAAACGCATGCAGCGCATCGAGCACCGGGCTACCGGGCTTGTCGCTCAGTGTTTCAAGGTTGCCGCCTGAGAAGCGCGAACCCGGGTGCGCCGGATTGATGGTTTCAGCGCTAACCTGCGCCATGCGCATACCGTCTCGCGTGCGCGCCATCGTCAGTTCGGCGTTCACGGCATTACGTTCACGGTCAGCGTATTTTTTATCCAGCAGCGGTGCGGCGATGGCATCCGCCAGACGGTCCACCGCCCCATCAAGCGCATCATTTTCCACTTCCAGGTAAAACGCGGTGCGATACGGCGCGGTACTGGCGTTGTGGCTGCCGCCATGCATTTTCAGAAATTCGGACAGGCTGTCAGGCTGTGGGTATTTTTTAGAGCCCATCAGCGTCATGTGCTCAAGGTAGTGCGCCAGTCCAGGATGGGCGTCAGGATCTTCCAGCGAACCCACCGGCACAACCAGCGCGGAGAGCGATTTCACCGCCTGAGGATCGGAAACCAGCAGCACGGTCATCCCGTTATCAAGACGAATCGCCTGATACTCACGGGTGTCCTTATCGCTCTTACGGATTGTTTCCTTGACAGGTTGCCAACCGGAATCGGCCTGAGTGACGGGAGCCCAAAGGGCGATAAACAAAACAAACGCTTTGAACAAGGTGCTGCCTGGCATTACGACCTCTTTATCACGGCTACATCATTAACAACGTGCGTGCTGGACACGCCAGCATCTCTTTCTTTGGGTACATCAGTCCGTGATAAGAGGTGCATCATAAATGAACACCTCATACTGCGCAATTTTTATACAGCACTCAGGACTGATTAAATTTGAACAACGGTAACAGGTAGCGTTGCGCCTCCTGGGTGATAATGTCGAAATATTCTGGCTCCAGCGTTCGCCATAAACGTTGATACCAGACATCGTCACCTTCGCCACGTACCATCATGTTCCCTTCGTAGGCCTGCAAAAACTTGCTGCGCGCTTTCTGGAGCGAAGCCTCATCCGTTAACATGGCATCATTCTGCGCGTCGTAACAGGCTTTTATCCACGCCCCCCCACTTTCAGGCAGCAAAAGCAGAGGTTTGTTCATGCCCTGACGGTAACCTTCAATATAAAGCGACAGATACGTCAACGCCTGCTCAGGCTCCATCGGCGGGAAACGCCATTCGCCGTCCTTACGTACAAACAACCGGCTTTCACCTTCGTGACCACTCGCACTGTAGACAAGATGTTCGAGCCAGAGTTGCAGGCCATGTGAAACGCTGAGCATGGATGGCCGCCAGCGCAGCAGCCCGTCAGACTGCACGTGCGTGAGCCAGCCGCTGAGGTGCATACCGTTACAATCGAGATCGATTTCAATGCTGCTCGCCGGCTGCCGACACGCGATAACGCGGTCAGCAAGCGCTCGCATCTCCTCGCACTGGGCATCCCAGACGATTTCGCCGAATGCACCATACGGAAGTAATCCCGACGCCCTGTAACGTCGGAACAGTTTACTGGCGTCTTCTTCGTCAACCAGCGCATTCAGAAGCTGGGAATTAAGCTTAAAACGCTCCAGCCCATCAAGAATAAACGGTTCCGCATCGGGGATTTCGCTCTCTTCAGAGCGGAAATTCACCTGCAAGCGTTGCTGGAAAAAAGCCCGGACCGGGTGCGCCCAAAAACGCTGTAGCTGCTCAAACGAGAGGGTATCTATGACGCGCGGTTCGAGCGTCTGAATAAAATCGGTTTGCGGCGTCCCCGCTTTCTTCGCGGCGGGAAGCCACTCGCGGGCGTAGCTTTGCAGTTCATCAGGAACGTAATTGACAGGATCAAACGGCATACGGCTATGGTGACAGGTGATATGCGCTATCACCCGACGTTCGCTTTCGTCGCAGTTGCAGGCTTGATCGCCCGGCAGATAGTGACTCTGTCCGATGTAATCCACCAGCTCCTGCACCAGCACAGACGGGAAACGCTCGCTGTTGTCCTGAATTGAACGACCGATATAGCTGATATACAGCCTGCTTTGCGCAGACATCAGCGCCTCAAGAAAGAGATAACGGTCATCATCGCGGCGGCTGCGGTCGCCCCGCTTCGGTTGTGCGCTCATGAGATCAAAACCCAGAGGTGGAAGCGCACGCGGATAAATACCGTCGTTCATGCCAAGCAGACAGACCACTTTGAACGGGATTGAACGCATTGGCATCAGGGTACAAATATTCACCGGCCCCGCAAGGAAGCGCTGGCTGATGCGCTCCTGATCGAGACGTTGCGTCAGCTCATCACGCAGAAGCGAAAGGGGAACGGCCTCGTGATAGTGCGAATTAACCCCCTCATCAACGATGGCCTGCCACTGCTTCTCGATAAGCGCCATGGCCGCTTCAGTTTCGCTGTCCGGCAGGAAGAAATCACTCAGCATTTCGCGGCAAATCGGCAGCCACTCTTCGAGCGGGCGGGGCTGCATCAACGCACGGCGCCAGCGGTTGAGCTGCATAAGCAGCGAGGCTAAGTGACCAACCAGTTCCGCGATTAACCCACTGGACTCATCGTACGGCAGCACGTCATTCCATTCGCCGTGGATGCTCTCCATCGCATACCCCAGCAGCATGCGCGTCAGGCCAAACTGCCAGGTATGCTGGCCGGTCGCAGGCAGTTCGAACTCCTGGACGTTATCATCGTCGATACCCCAGCGGACACCAGATTCGTTGACCCACTGGCGCAGATAGCGCAACCCCTCTTCGTTAATGTTGAAACGTGCGGCCAGAACTGGCACATCCAGCAGTGCCAGCACATCCTCAGAGATAAACCGGCTATCAGGCAGCAAAAGCAGGCTGAGAAAGGCCTGTAGCGCCGGGTGTGACTGACGAGCGCGACGGTCAGAGATTGCGTAGGGCAGATAGCGGTCGCCCGTTGCGCTGCCAAATACCGCCTGAATAAACGGGCTGTAGCTGTCGATATCCGCCACCATCACCACGATATCGCGCGGTGTCAGGGTTGGATCGTCCTGTAACATGGCCAGCAGGCGGTCATGAAGAATTTCAACTTCACGCTGTGGGCTGTGGCAAACGTGGATCGCGATACTGCGATCGTCAGGATCCAGTTTTCGCTTCTTATCGCTTCGCGCAAACTCCTCGGCGGTGATCCCGGCAACGGCACGGTTTTCCAAATCCAGAATATCAAGCTGAATATTGTGCAGCAGGCTGTCCGGCGTAATATCCGCAAACGCATCCACATCCCCTTCTCCCGAAGAGGTGATATCTGAAAGCAGATAAATATAGTCGCGTCCGAGCTTGCCCCACGAGGCAAGCAGCGGGTTCGGCAGGTTCTGAATCCCCTCTTCATCAAAAAGCTGCGCCGCGTTTTCACTGTCTTTAAACAGCGGCACGGCGCGCTCTTCAAAGAGGCGCTTTCTCTGGCGGGTGACCAGCCGTGAAAGCCAGCGCGGATCCTGAATATCCCCCCAATAGTGTCGACACGGGTTGGTAAAGAGGATATGGATATCAGTGTGCTTACCGAGCGCTTTTAGCGCGTTCAGATAGACAGGCGGCAGCGCGGAGATACCGCAAATGAACACGCGTGACGGCAAACGGGCTGGCCGTTCTGCGCTGTTCTCAAGTATTGAGATAAAGCGATCGTACAGGTTAGCACGGTGCCACTTAGGCTGACCGAGTTTCCCGGTATGCTCGACCAGCGCTTTCCAGAGCGGCGCCTGCCAGATTTGCGCTTCCGGTAACCCATCGACTAATTCTCCCGCTTCCCAGCGAATCAGCCATTCTGCACGGTAAACCAGATACTGGTCATAGAGGTCGGCAGTGCGTGAGGCCAGCTGGAAAAGTTTACGCTTGTCGGTGTCGTCATTCAGGTAGTGCCGCAGCATGGCGAACTCATCATGCGCCAGCATGTCCGGCAGCAGCGTCATCAGTTTCCAGGCCATGCTTTGTTTGTTGAAGGCGCTCTGCTCAGGGATATCCGGCAGGACGCGAACAAACATCTCCCAGATAAAGCTCGCGGGCAGCGGAAAATCGATGTTCGCCGCAATGCCAAATTTCTGCGAAAGGGACATTTGCAGCCACTGCGCCATACCGGTGCTCTGCACCAGCACCATTTCTGGCTCAAACGGATCGTCAAGACGCTCTTGCTCAACGATATACTCCATCAGTGCTTCCAGCACATCCAGACGATTTGAGTGGTAAACCCTTAGCATAAACGCTCCCGACTAGCGGCTAACCGGGCAATGCAGACGCGTCAACGCGCCCTGCCGCCCCATAGGAGAAATAAGTGTGACCGTGATGCTGACACATCCGGACTGTGTTGTCTGCCCCCGACTGACCTGCCAGCCCGGCGGGAGCGTTAATGTTGAGATCTGCGACTGATTCCACGCATGATGCCATAGCTGACGATACTGGCTAAGCGCCGCATACCGGGCTGCCAGCGCGCGATGATAGCCGGATAACGCCATCACAACCACAACCAGCAACATCATTGCCAGCAAAACCTCAACCATGCTAAATCCTTTTTGTCTGCTCAGGGTAACTGACATAGCGTACTTTCCTTAAGGGGGCAGAAATCACTCCAGCCGTGGGCGGAAAAGCGTATCTGCCCCTCCGAGATGTCCCCGCCTCGCCATAGCAATAGATTGTCATTGCCGGCAATAAGCAACACACGCGCCCCAAACAGCCTTATACAGACCCGCAAACGTTGTGTCTGTTTGCACTGAACCTCTGGCTGTAAAGCCCATTCCTGAACGCGCCCCCACTCCAGTGCAGATTGCACGGTAGCCTGCTGGCGAACAGACAAACTCTCGCCACTTACCAGCGTGCTAAAGGTTTGCAGCTGCTGATTTAATCCGGTGAGGATCAGCGTGCCGAGCACCAGTAATAGCAGGACCAGCGCCAGCGATGACATGCCCCGCTGACGATTCACAGATTAAACCCCGTTACGGTATGGCGAGCCGAAAAGGGTGCGGCCAGTTCACCTTTGCGGCGGGCACGCAGCTCGATACTGATGACCGGCGCAAAGCCATCATGATCGGTTTTAGTGACCATAAATTGCTCTATCAGGACCCGATCCGGGTCGGTGAGCTTATCCCATCCCTTACCGTCACAGGATGTGGCGCCCCGCAGCGTTTCAAGCGATCCGGACTCAAGCCGGAATCCCGTACTGTCGTTTTCTGATGCGGTGCTATCCCACTGGCCGTTGCTGTTCGCATCCCATAGCACAATCGCACATCGTCCTTGCCTGCCGATGATCATCCCCTGCCCCTGGCAATGCCCTGCACAATATCCTGCCCTCTGAAACTGTTTACCGATCGCGAACAGACGTTGCCAGACCTCATCCTCCAGCTCCTGCTGTCCGGATTGCAGTAAAACACCCCGCTGTAGCCCCGGTAAAAAACGTGACGTGCTGAGTAACAGAATGCTGCTTATCGTCATCGCAATAAGCACTTCCAGCAGGGAAAACCCTTTTCGATTTACTGGCATGCACCTTCTCCTGCGGCATTACACAGCCTGATACGTCCGCCATTTGAGACAATAACCCACCACCCACCAGCGCGGCTCTGCACGCGGATATGTCCGGCCCATGCGGTATCCCTTAAACCGTAAAATCCCAGCGCAGGGGTTATGTCGCTTATCGTGACCTCGGGCCACATCGGCTTCATCACGAACGGTCCGCCGCTGTCACAACCGGTCACCGCTGAACTGGCCAGACACTCCTTTTCACCGTCGTTATACAGCGCGATCCTGTGCTCGCTGTTGTGACGGTTGGCGTCATTGCGCAAAAACACCAGGTAATCCCGCACCTGGCAGGCGGTTTGCCAAAGCCGCTGCCGCTGCTGCCAGCTGTCCCAGACATAGAGCCCTGTGGCGCTGAGGATCACTGTCAGCGAAACGGCGATAAGGGTTTCGATAAGCGTAAAGCCTTGTTCGTTTTTCATGGCGGGAGTGTGGCGGAATAGCAAAAACGGTGCGAGCGTCAAACCAGAACTTTACGAGCCGCTTTCCGGAGATTTTCACCCGTTGCAACGCGTTGCATCATCTCTGGAAACAGGCTCGAAAAACAAAACGGGCGTGAAAAAAAACCGGCGCTAAAGAGCACCGGTTGTGTCAGGATTTGCCGTATCAGATGGCGACAGGAGCTTTTATGCCGGGATGCGGGTCGTAACCCTCAATCTCGAAATCATCAAAACGGTAATCGAAGATCGATTCCGGTTTACGTTTGATCACCAGCTTCGGCAATGCACGCGGTTCGCGCGTCAGCTGGAGATGCGTCTGTTCCATATGATTGCTGTAGAGGTGGGTATCACCGCCCGTCCAGACAAAATCGCCCACTTCAAGATCGCACTGCTGCGCCATCATGTGCACCAACAGCGCGTAGCTGGCGATGTTAAACGGCAAGCCGAGGAACACGTCGCAGGAGCGTTGATAGAGCTGGCAGGAGAGCTTGCCGTCCGCCACATAGAACTGGAAAAACGCGTGGCAAGGCGCCAGCGCCATTTTATCCAGTTCCCCCACGTTCCAGGCAGAGACAATGATACGGCGCGAGTCCGGGTCATTTTTCAGCTGGTTCATGACGGTCGTGATCTGGTCAATATGGCGGCCGTCCGGGGTAGGCCACGCGCGCCATTGCTTGCCGTAGACCGGCCCCAGGTCGCCGTTCTCATCTGCCCACTCGTCCCAGATGGAGACATTGTTTTCATGCAGATAAGCAACGTTGGTATCGCCTTGCAGGAACCAGAGCAGTTCATGAATGATCGAGCGC
>OGSJ01000715.1_pt1 | contig 15752 bp, 17 predicted proteins | sample 1573851 | NCBI WGS metagenome assembly OGSJ01 (sample SAMN03295846, study PRJEB24534) | human gut metagenome | isolation source: fecal sample 6 from infant 6 | host: Homo sapiens | place: USA: Pittsburgh, PA | collected 2014-07 | reverse complement strand
TTTTTATATTTATAAAGCTTAATTTTTCTATCTCTTGGCATATTAAAATTAAGAGTCTTATAATTGAATTATAAATAAATATTTGGAGATGATTTCATGGATGATAAGATAAACAAATTAAAAGAAATAATAAAAAATAGTAATAACATAGTTTTCTTTGGAGGAGCTGGCGTGTCAACTGAGTCTGGAATTCCTGACTTTAGAAGTGCTAATGGCTTATTTAATGAAAAGCTTAATATTACTTTTACCCCTGAACAATTAGTTTCTCATAGTTTTTTTGAAAGATATCCAGAAGAGTTTTTCAACTTTTATAAAGCTAAACTTATTTATCCTAATGCCAAGCCTAATGATGCACATATTGCCTTGGCTAAACTTGAAGAAATGGGAAAATTAAAGGCTATAGTCACTCAAAACATAGATGGACTTCATCAAATGGCAGGGAGCAAAAATGTTTTTGAACTTCATGGTTCAGTTCTTAGAAACTACTGTGTAGATTGCCACACTTTCTATGATGAAAAATTTATTCTTGAATCAAAGGGTGTTCCAAAATGTACTAAGTGTGGTGGAATAGTTAAACCTGATGTGGTTTTATATGAAGAGCCTTTAGATGATAATGTTATTAGAGGTGCTATTGATGCTATTTCTAAAGCAGATACCCTTATAATAGGCGGAACTTCCTTAGTTGTTTATCCTGCTGCAGGGCTTATTAACTATTTTAGAGGAAAGAATTTAGTTTTAATAAACAAAAGTTCAACTCAAGCTGATTCTAAAGCTGACTTAGTTATAAATGACTCCATAGGAAAAGTATTAGGAAAAGTTATTGATTAATTTTTATTGTACTATAAATTTTTTGTTAAAAATATCCAAAAGATTATTGTTTGATATATACTTAATAAAAAGCATTATTATATATTACTTTAAATAAATTTAATTTAGGTATATTAAGGGGTTGGGTATTAAACAAATGTTTATTCAAAAGATTTTAAGTTACAAAAAAATTTTTAAAATTAATATGTTATTTTTAATACTATGCTTAGCTATAAATATTATCTTATTTAAAAATTTACCGAACAAAATTGCTTTACAGATAGTAGAAAGCGGAGAATTAGGTAATTATATTCCAAAATTATTTTTTATATTTTTCACACCAATAGTAATTTCTTTAATAACTTTTTATAATTATATGAAAACTGAACTTAGGGTTTCACGTTCTATAGTACCAGTAATAGTTCTGTTTATTCTTAATATAATTATTTTAATAACAAATTTATTTGCTTAATAAAAAAGAGACTATTAATTTTTTAATAGTCTCTTTCTAAGTTTATTTAACAAATTTCTATGTAGTATTCTTAGTTAGATAATTTTATCCTTGAGAAACTTGTTGTTTTACAGTAGCTACTTCTTCTGGAGTTGCTTGTTGAGCAGGGATATAGTATCCTTTTTCTTTTGCAATTTTGAAAAGAGCATATTGACGTACTTCATCTTGGTTTCTCATGTTTTGTATAGTTTCTCTTAATTCTTGATTCTCACATTGAGAAATTATACCACCATATCCTGCTAAACTTGCATTTATTCCAGCAAGATAATCGCTTATCATTTCTTTTTCTTGCATGTTAATTGCCTCCTATCCTAAAAATGACATTAATTTTTCTTTACTGTTTTTAGCATCTTGTGCATCTTTTTTTAACATATTTTTTAATGTTGGATCAGTACATTGTTCTGAGTAACATTCAAGTTTTTTCTCAATTGTACAATGAGCTCCTATTAAGTGACGAAGATTTTGTAATTCTAATTCATTTAGATTAGCCATAATAATCCCTCCTAACATTTTAAAATTCTCTATTAGTTTAAGCTTTTTTTTTTAATTTATTCATACAAAATTATGTAATTAATCTTATGTTTAAACAATATATTATATTAAACACTAATATAAAGGAGTAATTTAATTTGATCTTTTTATGTATTTTTTTAATACTATTAGGTGTGTGTGCTGTTGCCTTTGTACTATATCAATGCAATATTAAAATTACTGAATATAAAAGGCAAATTTTAACTTTAAATAATCAACTTTCAAAATATAAAGATACAACTTATAAAAAAAGTAACAATGATTCCAAAAAAAATTTAATAATAAATTTTAATAAGCCTGAATTTAAATATGGAATTACACTACCTTATACCTCAATTTTCATAGCTCCCTCTGAGGAATCTATTGCTATTAGTAAAATCAAAGAAAAATCACAAGTAAAAATTATTGATGAAGCTGAAATAAACAATGAAATTTGGTATTATTCATTGTTAAATACAGAATCAAAAATAAATTGTAATGGATGGATTAAAAAAAGCCAATTTTCAATGCTTATGGAAGATACTAATAATATTATTGGAGAATAAATATTTACTTTTTAAACTTAAAACCCCCACTTCATTCTAAAAATGAAATGGGGGTTAAAAATAAATTTTATGTTATTTAAGTTTCTCAGTATCTTCTCCTAATAATATTGTTTTTTCACTTGGAATAAATTCACCGGTATTATTATTTCTACCTTGTAAAAAATATCTTTCATCAGATTTTCCCATAGTTTCAATGGCTTTATCACAAAGCTCACCAATCTTTCCACCTTTACATCTATTTATAATTAAGCTAACCTTTGTATCATCAAAATCTGATAGCATATAATAGTCACCATTACTATCTCCTCCAGTGATTACAGGGCCTTTATTATGAGTTGGAACTAAAAATTTTTTAATAGTTTCTGTCTTACCTTTTCCTTGAGTTTGATAATACTCTGGATTTAGTTCAGCCTTTATTTTACCATCATCTGTTTTTAAAAGTTCCATAGCATATATATTTTTAGATGGTAATTCATATCCGTACTTAGGATTTGTTGCAAATTCCCTAACAACGTCAATGTAAGAAGCTGAGCATACATAAACATCAATACCATTTTTCATTAAAGTTTTATATAAATTTTGTTGTTCTTTAATAGTTCTTAATCCTGTATCAAATGTAACAGAAACAATTCCTGCTTTTCCTGGAATCTCTTCACTACTAGTCCACGTTTCAACACCTAACTTTTCATTTAACCAGTAATCATTAGACTTTTCAGTAAGTTTAGCAACCTCCTCAGAAGTCATTCCTTTAAACAAATAAGTTACCCATGGATAACTTACATCTGAACTAAATGATTCTCCAATTGCACTATAAAGATATCTAAGTTTTGCTTTAAAATCCTCATACTCTTTTTCTTTTTTTATTTCATCCAAGGATTTATTTCCTTTAAAACCTTTATAATTTTCATATAGATATGTATAATCACTAACAATATCCTCTGTAATTAAATCAATATTAACAGGCTTTCCCTCTTTATTATTGCATTTCTCAACAAAGTTATCCTTTGGAATATTAGTTTTCATAACAGTATCCAATTCTTCAGGCGTCATTTTAAATTCTAAATTCATCAACTGATAAGCAAGTAATGCTTCTTCAACATCATTCATTATTGTTGTATTATCCCAATCAAAAACAGCATAAGGCTTTTGATTTTCATCATAATTTTTACTATCCTTTCCATATTCCTTTATAACATTTACTAATGCCTTATAATTATCAGGGTCCCAGTTTAACTCTTCTAATCCATATTGAACTTTTCCATCAGCTTTTTCTTCTAATTTTGTCTTTGAAGCCGTTGAATCCTCCTTTACTGAACTACTTCCACAAGAAACTAAAGAAACTGTAATTAATGATGCTAAAACAATACTTAAACTTATTTTTTTATTATTCTTCATAATATCTCCCCCTTTAAAATTTTTTAATATCCTTACAAACCATAATTTAAATATAAAAATAATCCTGTATATTAATTTTATTAAAAACTTATAACTTATTGATGCTTTTATAAATCTAAACGTTTTCAATAACTTTATAGTTATTATATCAAACTTTTTATTTAATAAATACTCTTTTTTTGAATTTTTATGAATATATTTTATTTTTTATTAACATTTTTAAATATAGTTTTCTTTAAAAGAAAAAGTCTATATCAAAATTTAATAAAATTATCTTGATATAGACCTATATTTAATAGCTTATAAATTAACATCTATCTTTTGAAGAATGAAAATAATCCTTTTTTCTTCTTTTTAACTTTTTGTCCTTGGAATACTATCTTTTCATTATTTAATAAAGCAAGTCCATTAGCTTCAAATCTTCTACTTGCTCCTCTGCTTATACTATTTGCAACTTCACAAGCTTCCTTTAAGCTAGTATTTCTATTTCCATTACTATGAGCATCAGATCCAATAAAGCTATATAGATTATTTTCTAAGAATAGCTCTGCTGTTTTCTTTACTTCTTTTCCAAATAATCCAGTAAGACTTCCTCCATTTAACTGGAATAAGTATCCCTCATCAATAAACTGATTTATTTCCTCTGGATTATTTATGAAATCAACATATCTTTCTGGATGAGCAATCACTGGAGTTATTCCTTTTATTTTAAGTTCATATATTTCATCTATTGCTTTTTGAAAATATATTTTATCCATAGGGAATTCTATAAGCATATATCTTGATTCCCCTAAGGTTCCAATATCTCCAAGCTTAAAATCCTCTAATATGTAATTATTAAAGAATACTTCTTGTCCTGGATAAATTTCAATATTTAAATTATTTTCCTTAGCTAGCTTATTTAATTCTTTAACTTTATCTTTTACACTGTTATAGTTTTCTGTCCAATATCCCTTAAAGAAGTGAGGAGTTGCTATTATTTTCTTAGTTCCTGACTCTTCTGCTCTTTTTAACATTTCTAAGGACATTTCTAAACTTTTTGAACCGTCATCTATATTAGGTATTATATGTGAATGTATATCTATCATTGCTTTCCTCCTTAAAATAAATACCTAAAAGGAAATCTATCTTCCTCTATAGGGTTTAAATAATTTTTACTATAATATAAAACCCTTTACTAATCTACTCTTAACTTTCTATTTTTTACATGAATATTTTACCATAATACAAAACCAAATAATACATTCTACATACATATATTTCACAGGAAATATTATCTTCATAAAAAACAAATAGCTGTATCAAATTATATTCTAAGAAATTTATTTTTTAGAATATATTTAATACAGCTAAATTAATTTATAAACTCAATTTTTCTTTTTTAGTATTTAAAGATTCAATTTCTAAATTCATATTTTTGATTTCTTCATATAAGGATTTTATTTCTTCATTTCTATACTTTAATTCCTCTTCATAAAAAGAGTTTATCCTATAATTCAAAATCATTACCAAATTTAGAATAGACTCAGAAAAAGTTAATTCTTCACTTTCCTCTTTTTCTTCATCCTTTGCTAAATCACATTTTATTTCATTATATATCTCTTTTATCTTATAATTTGATATATCATATGATAAAGCACTTTCTATATTTTTAAAGGCCTTATTTTTCTCATCTATTATCATATATAATAATGCTAATAGAATTTTAACTTCTATTAATTCACTTCTTCCTTTATTAATTTCCTCTAAAACCTCTATTGCTTGTGAATAATTTTTATCTTCTATTAAGTTTAGTGAATATATATATTTTTCACTTATTAGTTTAAAATCATCACTTTCTATATCTTCTATAAATTCAGAAGCCTTATTATCTTCACATGAAACTTTCAAACTCTCATTCCAATATTTCTTAGCTCCATAAAAATCGCAATACATATATTTTATTATCCCTAAAAGATTTAAAATATCTATATTTATATTTCCAGAGCCATAAATTTTTTCTAAGAGCTTTTCTCCCTCTTTCAATTTTTTATTTAAGATTAAATCTAAAGCATTATTATAAGCACCTTCTAAAGCTTCTTTACTATTTTTCATAAGAAATGCTCCCAATATTAATTTACGAAATCAAATAAAAAATCTGTAAGTTCTTCATCTAATTTCATAAGTGCCATTTTATCATTATCTACTATGGCATCCTTCATATCACTCATAATTTCTTGAAGCTTTTCTCTATCGGCACTTGGTAGCATAGGAATTTTTCTTTCTGCTAATCTAAAGTTAGGTTCTACTAATTTAAATAAATTGGCTGATTTCCAAGGTACAAGTTCATTATTATTTTCATTACTTGAAACTACCTCTTTAAGATCCTGAATCTCTTCTTTTGAAAGGCCTTTAGTAGACATTATTTTAGAAATTTCATCTCCAGTAGAAAGAATTTCTGCTGAAACATTTAAAATTCCATTTAAATCATAGGTAAAGGTAATATCTATTTTTTCTTTACCAGTATCAGCCTTTGGTATTCCTGATAATATAAATTCATCTATTAAGGTATTATCACTAACATATCTACTTTCACCTTCATAAACACTTACTAATACTTCTGTTTGATTATCCATGACTGTACAATATCTCTTTGTTACATTTGCAGGTAATTTTGAATCTCTATCAATTATAGGATCAAATATTCCTCCCTTTAATGCCACTCCTAAAGTATAGTTGCATGTATCAGTAACTATTATTGTACCTGAATCTCCAACTGGAATATCATTTTTAATAGCAGCTTGTACTGAAGCCCCTAAAGCCACAGCCTCATCTGGATTTACTCCCCTTGCTATTTTTCCTTTAAATCTTTTTTCAAGCATATTTCTTACATAAGGTATTCTACTAGAACCACCAACTAATAATACTGTATCTATCTCATTATCAGTAATATTTGCATCCTCTAAAGCCTCATTTACTATATCCTCAGTAGAATCTATTATCTCTTTAACATTAAACTCAAATTCTTCCCTAGTTAATACCATTTCTAAGTTTATTGGATTATTATCTTTGTCAGCACTAATATAAGGAAGTACTATTTCAGCCATCTTAGATGTGGATAATGTTTTTTTAGCTTCCTCTACCCCTTCTTTAAGTCTCGCCAAAATTCTACTATCTGAGGTATCTAATTTTACACCTGTTGATTTATTAAATTCATTTACCACATGGTCTATTAATTTATTATCAATATCTTTTCCACCTAAATAATTATTTCCTCTACTTACCTTTACATCTAAAACTCCATTAAACATTTCTAATATAGTTACGTCAAAGGTTCCCCCTCCAAAGTCATAAACTAGAATATTACCGTTTTTATCTAGGTTGTCTACTCCATAAGCCATGGCAGCCGCAGTAGGTTCATTTATTATTCTTTCTACTTTAAAACCAGCTATTTCCCCAGCATTTTTTGTAGCTTTTCTTTGTATATCATTAAAATTAGCAGGGACAGTTATTACAGCCTCTTCTACTTCTTCTCCTAAAAAATATTCAGCTACTTCTTTTAATTTTTTTAAAATTAGCGCTGAAATTTCTTCTGGTCTGTATTCTTTCCCTTGAATTTGTATAATATTTTCTGTTCCCATAACTCTCTTTACTTCAGCAACTGTTAATTCAGGCTTTAGTAAAATTTGATTTTTAGCTTTCTTTCCAACCTTTATTTCATCTCCTTCTATAGAAACCACTGATGGAATAGCATGTTCATCTCCTTCTTCAATATTTCTTATTATGCATGGCTTACCATCTTTTACATAAGCTATTTCTGAAGTTGTTGTCCCTAAATCAATTCCTATTATTCTTCCCATTCTATATCCTCCTTATTTTTAACTACTACTACTTGAGCTGTCCTCTCAACTTTTCCCTTGTATATGTATCCAAACTTTAAAACCTCGTTTATCTCATAATCTTTTCTTTCGTCATTCCAAATAGTACTAACACACTCATGTAAGCTTTCATCAAAAAAAGTTTCTTTCCCATCAATAAGAAGGATATCTACATTCACCATTGCCCTTTTTACTGTGTTTAATAGATTATTCATAGCCTCATTTAATACTTCATTGTTAGATTTTTGGCTAAAATCATAAATATATTTTATATTGTCCACTATACTTATTATGCTTTTAACTAATCTCTTTTCTCTTATTTCTAATTCTTTGTTTATTCTTTTACTTCTTAGCTCTTCTTCCTCACTCTTTTTACTTATATAGGTTGTAATCCATTCAAGGCTACTAGCTATTTTATAGACCTCTTCAATATATCCTTGATTCATATTTTCATTTTGTATGGCTATTTTTTTTATAAAATTTTTTATTTCTTTTAATCCTCTATCCTCTTCAAATAAATCTATATACTTTTTTTCTTCACAAATATCCTTTAAAGCCTCTTCATAATTCAAATTAGTACCCCCTTATTTTATTTATCTCTAAAACTATTTATTACTTTTCTAAATAAAATTTTTACGGGATTCCCCTCTCTCCTATTAGAATAAAATTCCTTAGGTACATTCTTTTCCTCTTTTATTTTCTGAACTTTGCTATATCTACCCAAGACCTTATCACTTAACTTTCTTGTTTCTAAGTACACATTCCTATAATCATTTTTTAACTTCCCAATTGATTTTACTAATTCATCATTTTCAAAGTTAAAGTTATTAAAAAAGTTTTGATTTATTCTTTCAAAATCCCTATTAAATTCAATATCATCCTTTAAAAATTTGCTTACAGCATTATAAAATACTATCTTTTTAAAATCTTCATTTATACTCTTATCCTCATAAAGCCTAGATAGTTCTAAAAAACTACGCCTTAAATCCATTATCTTTTCTAAGGTTTCCATATCTTTTTTTTCATCTATTAAAACTAAAGCTGTTGATGTAAGTCTAACTCCATTTTTAAAATGAAACTCTTTTAAAATTCTATCTAATAAATTTAATATTGAACTTTTTACTTCTTCATAATTTTCCTTTAAAATGATTCCGCTTAAAGCTTCACACCCCTTATTAAAATCATCTTTGCAATCTAATCTATCTGATAAATCTAAAAACTTAAGGTATAACTTATACTTCTTTGAATTTATATTTTTATTTTCTAAGCCATCCTTTAAAACCTTAATAGCCTTTGTATAATCCCTTAATTCGCTTTCATTGTAAATTTCAAATAACTTTAAGTAAAAATCTACTTCTACATTTTTTAAATTCAAGCTCTTTTTAAGGACACTCTCTAAATTTTTAAGATCATAATTATCTCCATAGGCATTTATTAAAAGCTTATAGTATTCTATATTGTTAGGTTCTCTTATAACTAATTCTTTTAATATCTTAGAACTTTTTTTATAATTTCTACCTCTCATTAAACATACAGCTAAGTCCTTTTTAACCTTTGAATTATCAGGGTATTTTTTAAGAACTTTTTCAAAATTCAAAGCTGCTAAATCATATTTTTCACTTTTAGCTAAATCAATACCTTCATTAAGTATATTTTTTATTTCAATATCAAAAGTCTCTAAAATATATGCATCCCTTTTAGACTTGTCTATTAAGGTTTCATAGGCATCCCTTATAACTCTATATTCCTTTGGAAACTTTTCTGGTGGATATTTTTTAGTCATATTAAAATAGGCATTTTTAACTTCATTATCAGAGGCATCTATCTGAATATTTAATTCTTTAAAATAATCTATCATATAATCCTCCTAAAATTAATTAACGATATATCTCTATACCATAACTTTATTTCAGTAAAACTAATAATATTCATTGGTAAGCCTATTTTATTTATAAAACTTAGAATACTCTAGATTAGAACTATTTTTTTACCCATAATTATATTTATTTTAATTTGACATAAATTACTTATATTAATAAAATGTTAATGAATTATTTGATAAAAATAACTAATAATTCAAATATTATATTAAGAAGCTTTCGGAGGTTTATATGACGCATAGACCTATGCTCAATAAGATAAAACTTTTTTTTATAGTTCAAATTATATTAAGTTTTTTAGTTTTGGCAGGAACATTAATTTCTATATTGGTAATACCATCACACTTACCAGACTACTTTATATGGGCCATAGCCTTTTCATTTTGGGTTTTTCAATGTGGCTTTAGTACAATCTTTTCATTTAGATATAGAATTTCTAAAAGTTCTCTAAGCACCATAAAATTAAGCTTTATATTAATTGGAAGCATACAAATTTTAATAACCTTAGCAACAAACTTGTTTGGTATATTTGACCTTCCAATTTTTAATACACTAATAATAAAAAACTTTCAATTTTTAATATTATCATTGATATTTATTGTAATGATTTATAAACTTATAAAAGATATGCTTAAGTATAGGGTTTTAAAGGATTATATTATTCGTGATTCATTTTTTACCTTTATACCTTTTGCTTTTATTATTTATAAAAATTCTAAATACTTTATATCCTCAATATATTTCTTAGATGATTCAGTATATAGTTTGGCTCTATTAAATATAAACAGCTTAAGGATTTTTTTAGAAGGATTTCTTATTATATTGATCTTTGTAAAAACTATTTATTTAAGAGGAAATAAAAAGAGTAGTTTTCTATTATTAATCTACTTTTATGTTTCAAATCTTAACTGCTATATAGTCTCATATTTTAATAGTAAGTTGCTTTTTTCTCATTACTTATATCAAGGTATTGGAATCTACTTTATATGTCCAATATTATTAATGCTTTCTATATATTATTCAATTACAGAACAAGAAAAAGCTCCAGATCAAGTGCTATTTGATGATTCCTATATGAATATAAATAACTCATGGATAAGTATTACTATTGGAATTTTCCCAGTATCCTTTTCGGCTATAGATATAATTTCATCTTCTATAGCAAGTGGTGATTTTAACGGCATAGAAAGCTTAGTAATTATACTTCTTGTTATGATTTTACTAGTATGTAGAGATGTTATATTAAGAAAAGATAATCTAAGATTAATTGCAAGTGTTAAGAGGGCTAATGAAATAGACTTTTTAACTAATATGTATAGTAGAAATTATTTTTTAAAGAAACTTGAAACCATAAATACTGATTATGCACTTTTCTTTATAGATATAAAGAGCTTTAAGGACATTAATAATATTTTTGGACATGTTGTTGGTGATAAGGTATTAGTAGAAGTTGCAAATAAATTTAAAGAACTTAAACTACTTCTAGGTAAAAATGTTTTCTACTGTAGATATAGCGGAAATGAATTTGCCTTAATCTCTAAATTAGATCAAGTTGATCTTATATTAAAATTTTTTAGAGACCTTGAAAATATAAAAATTCAACATAACTCTGATTTAATACATATAAACTTTAATATTGGATATTCATTAAATGATTCAAATATTAACTTAGACTTACTAATTCAAGAAACAGATTATGCTCTAATGAGAGCTAAGAAGCTTAAAGGTCCTAATAACTCTATACTTATGTATGATGATAATTTAAAAACTGATTTAGAACATATGAATATATTAAAAAAGGATTTTAAAAATGATCTTTTAACAGGTAAGTTTCATTTAGTCTTCCAACCTAAAGTTTGCGTAAAAACATTAAAAATAGTTGGTTTTGAAACTCTACTTCGTTGGAAACATGATAAACTAGGTGAAATTTCTCCTTCTAAGTTTGTACCTATAGCTGAAAACTTAGGTGAAATTTCTTCCCTTGACTTATATGTTTTTAAAAAGTCCTGTGAATTTCAAAGATGCTTAATAGATAAAGGAATAAAATTAAAGTGCAGTGTAAATTTATCCTTAAACACTTTAAAATCCTATGAAAAAATCAATGAAATTCTAAATATTTATAAAGAATATAAAATTCCAAAACATTTAATAACAGCAGAAATATTAGAAAATGTATCACTAAATAATAATGCTAAAACAATCTCTTATATTAATCTTCTTAGAGAAAATGGAATTTGTATATCCATAGATGACTTTGGTACAGGCTATTCTTCTCTTAGCCAAATATCTAATCTGTATTTTGATGAATTAAAGATTCCAAGAGAGTTTGTAATAGATGCAAGAACCCCTAGTAAATTAGCTGTTATTGAAGCAATATCTATATTAGCCAAAAAATTAAAGGTAACCTCTGTTATTGAAGGGGTAGAAAATTATGAAGACTTTAAATTATTTAGTAGTTTAGGATTTGATATTGTTCAAGGATATTATTTCTCTAAACCCTTAACTAAATCTGAAATAATAGATTATATAAAAGTTAATATTAATAACAAAATAAGCTAGTAACTAAGTAAGTTTTCACATTTAAATAAGAAGAAAAAGAGGCCGTATCAAAATATAATAAAACTTATTTTGATACACGCCCTTTTTCTTTATTTATATACATATCTTTCATATTTTCCAATGATTTTTATAAGTAAAAAAATTAAATGCATAATTCCTAAAATTAAATTTCATACTAAAATAGCCACTATTTAGAAATTTTCCTAACTTTAATACATCTTGAAATCTCAATTAAATATGGTAAAATTAACAAGAAACTGAAATTATTGTAGTTAATACTATTACTACTATGATATTTTCTTTAATTACAATTATAGAGTGCCACAAGACATTCTTTATATTTTCAAAAATTATAATCATTTAAGCTATATGATTAAATCTTAAATAACTTAGGAGAAATTATATGAATACTACTAAAATAGCTTTATTTGATGTAGATAAAACATTGATACATGGTGATTCCATGTTTTATTTACTTAAATACACAATAAAGAAAAAACCTTATTTATCCTTTCATTTACCTATATTATTTATAAAATTATTAGGATATAAGGCTAAAATAATAACTACTACCAAAGCAAAAGAATCTATGTTTTATACCTTAAATTATCTCTGTGAAGGTGATTTAAGTGACTTTTTTAATACAATGATAAAACCTAAGATTTATAAAGATGCTTTGACTAAAATTAAAGATTTAAAAAGTAAAGGATATTATATATTATTGATTTCAGCATCTCCAGAATGTTACTTAAAATATTTTGAGGATGAAGATTTTATAGATGGTGTAATAGGAACTAAATTCGAATTTATAAATGGCAGATTTATAAACAAAATAAGTGGACTAAATTGTAAGGGTGAAGAAAAGGTCTCAAGAATAAATACATTTTTACAAGAACATGATTTGATAATTGATAAAGAAAATTCCGTTGCTTATTCTGACTCTTTATCAGATGCGCCAATGTTTAGTTTAGTTAAGAATGCATATCTTATTAATAGCAAAAGTTCAAATCATGAATATGAAATATTAAAATGGAAGTAGGTAAGAATTTTGAAGAATAAAAATTTAAATAAAGGGATAATTTTAATATTTTTCTCCGCACTCTGTACTTCTTTCGGACAATTATTTTGGAAAATAGGGGTTGATTCTAATCTCTTTCTATTAATTATAGGTTTTGTCCTATATGTCATAGGGGCTCTTAATATGATATTAGCCTTAAAATTTGGAGATCTTTCAATAATACACCCTTTAATGTGCACAAGTTATATATTTGCATTAATTAATGGTAGCTTATTTCTAAAAGAACATATATCATTAGTTCAATTATTAGGAATTATAGTTATTATTACTGGAGTTATTTTTATAGCAAGAGGTAAATCTTATGAATAATATATACTTAGTTTTTCCCATAATGACATTCTTCGGTGCATTAGGTGGTTTCTTTTTTAAAAAAGGTGCAGAAAATGTAGATAACTTCTTATCTCTTATATTTAATTTCAAAATTTACATAGGTGGTTTTTTCTATGTAACAGCTGCTATTTTAAATATATTTGTACTTAAATATCTACCTTATAGCATTGTACTACCCCTTACTGCCATGACTTACATATGGACTATGATCTTAGCCAAAATAGCTTTAGGTGAAAAAATAACTAGTAATAAGATTATAGGTACAATATTAATAATTTTAGGTTCTCTACTAATAGCTATATAATAACCTATTTAGAAATTTTCTATAAAAATAAACTTCTTTATCAACCCTTTATTTTTATAGATAATTTCTTTATTTTTTGGTTTTATAAATAATTTATGAAACTAATGAAATTTATAATAAAATATATGGATTGGAGACTTTTTGATGAAAAAAAATGTAGCGCTCAGTAGTTTTTTAAACATATCATTGAAATTTTTATTTCTTTTGATATTAGTAGAAAGCATTGTTCATAGAAATTTATACTATAAATTTTCAATTACTTCATTAGTGCTTTCTATTATAGCAATAAGCTTAGTAATATTTGTGTATTTTTATTTAAAGAAAAATTATAGCAAAAAACTATTATTTATTATTCTTTTATCCGTAGGACTAATATTTAGAGTCTTATGGTTTCTAAATTTAGATAGTATTCCTGTAGGTGATTTTAACAGGATGTTTATATGTGCAGGTGAATTTTTAACTGGAAGTAACTATATGTTTAGAGGAACAAGTTACTTTGCAAGATTTCCACATATGACAGCAACAGTACTTTATTTTGCCATAATAAGAAATTTTTTTAGTAACCCCTTAATAGCTATCCGAATTATAAACATATTACTTTCAATGTTTAACATAATTTTGCTTTATATGATTTCTAAAGAAATTTTTAAAGATGAAAAGAAAAGTTTTTGGGTTTTATTAATAAGTGCCCTGTATCCACCTATGATATTATATAGCAATGTTTATTGTTCAGAAAACCTAGCTATGCCACTTTTATTACTAAGTGTACTTATGTTCTTTAAATCAATAAACAATAAACAAAATTTATTATACTTATGTCTATCTGGAATCTTTTTAAGCTTATCTCATTTATTTAGACCTAATGGATATGTTTTTATAATAGCTTACATAATGTATTTATTTCTTTATTTCAAAGAAAACATTACTGTTAAGCTTAAAAATATTCTAGTAGTATTAGTATCATTTATAGTTCCTTTTGTTTTATTTAGTACACTGCTTATTAAATTAAATATAACTGAATATCCTCTTTGGCATGGTACAGAACCACCAAGCATTTCTATGCTAAAAGGAACAAATATAGCTTCTGGTGGAAAGTGGAATGAAGAGGACTTCAAAGTTTTTCATGACTGTGATGAAAACTATGAAAAAGCTGATAAAAAGGCTAAAGAAATAATAAAAGAAAGATTAATAAATACTCCTAAATTAGAGCTTGCTAAATTCTATGTTTCAAAATTTTCAAACTTCTGGAATAATGGAAGTTTTGCTGGTGATTACTGGTCTGAAGCTGGATTAGATGAAGCCTATAATAAGGAAGATTACTTAAAAATGCTAGGAAAAGAAAATGGAAATATGACTATAAGAGTCAGTGAAGAAGGAGTTTTCTATATTCAAAGTTTCTACATTATACTTCTTGCATTATCATATGTTGGATTATATAAAAATAAGTCAAAAAGAAAGAACTTAATTGATCTTCTTTATATACTTTTTGGTGGTATGTCACTACAGTTATTACTCATAGAAGCTCAAGACAGATATTCATATCCTTTATCATGGATATTTATAATTCTTGCCATGACTGCTTTTAATCCAAAAGAAAATGAGGAGGCGTTAGATTATGATTAAATACATAATCAAACTACTTAGACCAAATCAATGGATAAAGAATCTATTTATATTTGGCCCAATAATTTTTTCAAATAAATTTTTAAATATCGATATTTTAAAAAATAATATACTTACCTTTATAGCATTTTGCTTTATATCTTCCACAGTCTACATAATGAACGATATTGTAGATGTAGAAAATGATAGAAAGCACCCAAACAAATGTAAAAGACCTATAGCTAGCGGGAAAGTTAGTATTCCATTAGCAATATTAATTGGCATAATTCTTTGCATAACATCTTTAGCTATAGCCTTTAGCTTAAAATTTTCTATATTATTTATTATAATTG
>OGSJ01000708.1_pt1 | contig 15957 bp, 13 predicted proteins | sample 1573851 | NCBI WGS metagenome assembly OGSJ01 (sample SAMN03295846, study PRJEB24534) | human gut metagenome | isolation source: fecal sample 6 from infant 6 | host: Homo sapiens | place: USA: Pittsburgh, PA | collected 2014-07 | reverse complement strand
AACAAACACATGCCGGATATTTTATGGCTGGACACAAGAGAATTGAATTAGGTGAAAAAATAAAAAAAGTTCCCATGGGATTTTTCTCAAGTTTAAGCCTTGGAAATTTAACAACTATTGCAACTACTAACTTAGATAATATAGAGACTTGGGTTCCAACTTTGTATATTATGGTTTTCGGTGGTATGCTTAATGCTATTGTTTTTATCGTATCCTTATTTTTATTTTCTTATAAGGTAGGCCTTGTAGCAATAGTTGGGTCTATTGTATTTTTGTTGATTGTTGCTCGTATGCAAAAAAGGTCTGGTAAAAATGCAGACAAGATTCATGAGATTCAAGTATCACTTACCAAAGAAGTCTTATCAACATTGCAAGGAATGCAAATTATAAAATCATACAATCTAAGAGGAAGTAACAATAAAAAACTTGATAAAAGCTTTGATGGTGCAAGTAAATATTCTTTTGATTTAGAAAAAACTATAATGCCATATAGTTTATTAGCTAAAATAATAATAGCTATAACAATTTGTTTGATGTTGCTTATATCAATAAAATTATATTTTGTTGAAAACAGTCAAATAGTCAATACTATTATGATACTTATAGCAAGTTTTGTAATATTTGATGGGCTTATAACATCTGGATCTGCTATGGCTATGCTAAGAATGGTTGAGAATGCAATAGATTCTTATTCTTATGTAAATGATATGGAAGATATGAAAGAAGGAAGTATTACAGAGCCAATAAAAAATCACAACATAGACTTTAAAAATGTATCATTTTCCTATGATGATAGACCAATTTTAAAAAATGTATCAGTTGAGATAAAAGAAAATACCATGACTGCTATTGTAGGACCATCTGGATCTGGCAAGACAACATTTTGTAATCTTATTGCAAGATTTTGGGATGTAAATTCTGGCGAAATTTTAATAGGTGGAAAGAATATTAAGGACTATAAGATAGAAAATCTTATGAATTCTATTTCCATGGTATTTCAAGATGTATATCTCTTCGAAGACACTATTGAAAACAATATAAAATTTGGAAAACAAAATGCAAGCCATGAAGAGGTTGTAGAAGCTGCAAAGAAGGCAAGGTGCCATGAATTTATAGAAGCTTTACCAGAAGGATATGACACTATCATTGGGGAAGGTGGAGCAAGCCTATCTGGTGGAGAAAAACAAAGAATCTCCATAGCCAGAGCCATGCTAAAAGATGCGGGCATCATAATCTTTGATGAAGCCACAGCAAATATAGACCCGGAAAATGAAGATAAGCTTAAAGAAGCAATAGAATCATTAACAAAAAATAAGACAGTAATAATGATTGCTCATAGACTAAAGACAATTAGAAATGCTGACCAGATTTTAGTCTTAAAAGATGGAGAAATAGTAGAACGTGGTAATCATGAAGAACTGATTAAAAATAATGGACTTTATTCTGACCTTATAAATGCAAAAACTAAGGCGGAATCATGGAAATTAAATAATTGATTAAACGATAGATAATGAGACTGGTATTAGGCTAGTCTCTTTTTTTTTTTTTTGACCTATCAACACTTTTTAATAGAGGTGTGGATTTACATAAGATACTAATTTAAAAAGCCAATCAATTAAATTGCATCAAAATAGAGAGGGTTAGTACACGCTTTAAAGAGCGGGACAATTACTTTAAAACTACTATTATTCATGAAGTAATTATCGTTGTTCTCTTTTTATTTAATCTGTCTATTTCAGTATTTATATTAATGGCAATAAACTTTACTCAAAAACACTTCCTTTGTCCTAAGGAATATAGAGGAAAGAAAACTAAGGTTAAAAATAGCCTTAATTTCTTTGCCTGTGACATAGGAGGTGGAGTATGAGAGTAGAAAAGCTTGAAAGTGAAAAAGAAGTTATAAAGACTGAATATACAGAAAGGGATTTAAAGGCAGAGCTTAATTTCTATCTATCAGATAAGTTCATCCAGGATCTCTTTCTTTTAGATGAAATTAGCCATGAAGAATATAGAAAAATTAGAAGAGAAAACATTAAAAAATTTAGCCCTATTCTTTCAGAATTATTGCTATAAGACTTGATAAATACTCACTTGTACGGGAATATAGCACTAGCAGAAAGGAGGTTGAATGGATGAAAAAGATAACAAAAATAGAAGCGAATCAAAAAGAAGAATCTATATTAAGAGTTGCTGCCTATGCAAGAGTATCGACAGATGAGGAAGCTCAGCTTGTGAGTCTTAAAACACAAAAGGCACACTATGAAAAGATGATAGCAGAGAACAAGTCATATACTTTTGCAGGTCTATACTTTGACGAAGGCATAACTGGAACAAAGAAAGAATGTAGGGATGGACTTCTAAAAATGCTAAAAGACTGTGAAGACGGGAAAATAGACTTTATCCTAACTAAATCCATCTCAAGACTTGCAAGAAACACAACAGATTGTTTGGAAATCGTAAGAAGACTCCTTGACCTAAATATTGGTATCTATTTTGAAAAAGAAAACATTGATACCAGGACAATGGAAAGCGAGTTGATGTTATCCATACTTTCATCCCTTGCAGAAAGTGAGTCCAGGTCTATATCAGAAAATAACAAATGGTCCATAAAGAAAAGATTTCAAAATGGAACGTTTATTATATCAAGCCCACCCTATGGCTATGAGAACATAGACGGAAAGATGGTAGTGAATGAAGTAGAAGGAAAAATAATAAAAGAAATATTTGAACAGTATCTCTCAGGTAAGGGAACTCACAAAATAGCAGATGACTTAAATAAAAGAAAGATTAAAGGACAAAAAGGAGCAAGCTGGCATGGTTCGACTATAAACGGCATCTTAAAAAATGAAAAATATACAGGTGATGTCATCTACCAAAAAACTTATACAGACGATAGTTATAAGAGACACAAGAATAAGGGAGAAGAAGACCAGTATAAGATTATTGATAACCATGAAGCCATTGTAAGTAGAGAGGATTTTGAAAAAGTACAAGACCTAATAAAGATAAGGGCTATAGCAAAAGGAAATGGAGAAAACACCAAAAGATATCAAAATAGATATAGCCTATCGGGGAAAATCAAGTGTGGCGAGTGTGGTTCAACCTTTAAAAGAAGGCATCACTATAATGGAAAAGAAAAATATATAGCTTGGACTTGTAGTGAGCACCTAAAAGATATTCATAAGTGTTCCATGAAGTTTATTAAAGACAAGGACATAAAACTAGCATTTGTGACTTTAGTAAACAAGCTAGTCTTTGGAAAAGATAGTATCCTTACACCGCTTTTAGAATCCTTAAAGAGAGTGGACAGCAAGAAAGAAGTCGAGAAGATAAATAAAATAGAAGAAGGCTTAGAAAAACTAAAGGAAAGAAAAGAGGTTCTAAGCAAACTAATAACTTCGGGAGTTTTAGATGCAAGTGTTTACGCAAAAGAAAGCAGTGAAATTTCTAGTGAAGAAAGTTATTTACTCAAAGAAAAGGAAAGAAGTAAAAAAGCCATTCTTGGAAATGATGAAGAAATAAGAGAGCTTGAAAAGCTAATAGGAATCTTGGGAAAAAGCAAAATGCTAGATCACTTTGAAGGTGACTTATTTGAAGAAATCATTGTCCACATTCAAGTTGTCAATAGAGAGACTCTTGATTTTCATTTAAAGTGTGGACTTGTACTAAGAGAGGAAGTGAAAGAAGATGTCTAGACTATGTTATGGCTATACCATAAGAGATGGAAGATTAGAAGTTCAAGAAACAGAAGCCGAGAATATAAGAAAAATCTTTAAAAATTATCTTGCTGGCAACGCTCTTATAAAGTCGGCAGACCTTGCAGGCTTGAAGAAAAACAGCTCCAGTGTCAAAAGAATGTTGACTAATGAAAAATATTTAGGAAATGAAATCTATCCCAAGATAATAGATAGAGAGAGTTTTGAAAAGGCAGGTCAAATGTTAAAGGAAAGGGCAGTAGCCATGGGACGAGTTTGGGAAAAGGAAGAAGAGATTATTAAAGTTCCTTGTAAGTTTAGATATAAAGAAGAAGGAGTTTTACCACTAGAACCCTTTGAACGAGCAAGCCACCAGTACAATTTAATCGAGGTGATAGATGATGAATAACAAGGTCATAGTCATACCAGCGAAAAAGAAAAAAGGAAATTCCATCAAGGAATCAGAAAAGAAGAAACTGAGAGTGGCAGCCTATGCGAGGGTATCAACAGATAGTGATGAGCAAGCAACTTCTTATGACACGCAAGTAGACCATTACACAAATTATATAAAGAGAAATCCAGATTGGGAATTTGCGGGAGTTTTTTCTGATGAAGGAATCAGTGGAACTTACACAAAGAAAAGAGCTGGCTTTAACAAAATGATTGAAGAAGCCATGGAAGGAAATATCGACTATATCATTACAAAGTCCATATCGAGGTTTGCCAGAAATACACTAGACTGCTTAAAGTATATTCGTAAACTAAAAGAAAACAACATCCCAGTCTATTTTGAAAAAGAAAACATCAACACCATGGATGCCAAGGGAGAAGTTCTCCTTACCATTATGGCATCTCTTGCTCAACAGGAAAGTCAGTCTTTATCACAAAATGTAAAGTTAGGCTTTCAATATAGATTTCAACAAGGGCAAGTCCAAGTAAACCATAATAGGTTCTTAGGCTATACAAAAGACGAAGACGGAAAACTTGTCATCGTTCCTGAAGAGGCAAAAATTATAAAAAGGATCTACAGAGAATATTTAGAAGGAGCAAGCCTAAGAGATATAAAAGAAGGGCTTGAAAAAGATAAGATAGTAAATGGAGCAGGAAATAAGAAATGGCATGTGTCAAACCTCAATCAAATATTAACTAATGAGAAATATATGGGGGATGCTCTCTTACAAAAGACTTATACAGTGGATTTTCTAAATAAGAAAAGAGTAAAAAATGATGGAATAGCACCTCAATATTATGTAGAAAATAACCACGAAGCCATTATACCTAAAGAAATCTTCATGCGAGTTGGAGAAGAAATGTACAGACGAGCTAATATGGTAAGTGGCAAAGGGAAAAGAAGAATTTATTCCAGCAAATACGCCCTTTCAAGTATTGTCTATTGCTCTAAATGCGGAGATATTTACAGGAGAATAGCATGGAACAACAGAGGGAAAAAATATACAGTTTGGAGATGTTGTACAAGAGTAACCCATGGGCCAGATGCCTGCCATGCTAGAACTATTAAGGAAGAAGACCTACAAGAAGCAGTCGTAGAAGCCATCAATAAACTTATATCTGAAAGCAATGAATTAAAAGAAATAATAAAAGAGAATATAGAAAAAGCCATCACAGGTGATGGAAGTAGTGGAATAGAAGAAATAGACAAAGAAATGTTGAAAGTGCAAGAAGAACTTTTAAAAGTTGCCAATGCCAAGAAAGACTACACAGACCTTGCAGGCAGAGTGGAAGAATTAAGGAATGAAAAAGAAAAGATACTTCTAGATTTAGCGGAAGAGAAGAATGAACAAAGCAGGCTAAAGGAATTAGAAGAGTTTTTAGATAATCAGGAATTGGAAATAGAAAGCTACGATGAAGACTTGGTAAGGAAACTTGTAGATAAGGTAGTTGTATATGATGAGGAACTAAAGATAGTGCTCAAGTCAGGAGTTGAAGTCAATGTATGTGTATAAACATCTTGACTTTCAAATATAACATGTGCTACAATATAACTAAGTTATATTTGAAGAAAGGAGGGCAAATCGTGGCAAACGGAGATTATGAAGTAACTCATAATAGGATTCTTAATAGCGGTAAGAAAATTTTCAAAGAACAAGGATTTGAAAAGGCAAATTTAAGAGCTATTTGCAAAGAAGCAGGTGTTACTACTGGGGCGTTTTATGGTCATTTTGAGGATAAGGAAGCACTTTTTTCTGAGTTAGTTGAGCCGATTGTAAGCCAAATACGAAAATACTATGCTATGTATGAGGATGAGAGTTTTGAGACATATAAAAAGGAAGTTCCGCTTGGGAAAGAAACCATTTATAAAATTTTAGACTCTAAAGCACATGGTGCTGTTAAGATGGTCTTGTATTTTTTTGAAAATAAAGATGCGTTTGAGTTATTAGTGTTTGGTTCTTATGGAACAAAATACAGTAATTTTTTAGATGAACTCGTGGAAATAGAAGATAAAAATCACATCAAAATATTAAGCATGATTTATGGTGAAGATGGTGTCGGTAGTGTAATAACCGATATGGGAATTCACTTAATTAACCATGCATATTATTATGCTTTATCTGAAGTTGCTGTTCATTCTAAAAGCAGAGAAGAAGTAGAATTAAATGCCAAACTAATTTCAAAATTCTTTAATGAAGGATGGGGCAAAATAAGAGGTTTGTAAAATGGAAAATTTTTTTGCATCAAATATAACTTAGTTATATTAAAGATTTAATTTTATACAAATTGGCAACATGCTGCTTTATAAGCAGAGAAAAAATATTATATGTATTCAAGGAGGAGAAAAATGAATTTAAAAGGTATTGTAAAAATAGCAGTATTTTCTGTTATTGGATTTGTTCTTACGATGGGATTAGGATTTTTGACAGCTTCTTTTGGAATGATTCCGAGTTTGTATTTATCATCGGCACTTGCAACAATTATTGCCGCACCAGTTTTTGTAATAATGTGTAAACAAGTCGCACAAAGAGGAACAGCATTCTTATATTTCTTATTACTCGGCGTGTTCTATGCTCTTATGGGAATGTGGCCTGTAATAGTAGTTTGTGCAATTGCAGGAATATTAGCAGAGCTTGTGATTGGTAAAAAGGAAAATTACTCAGGCAATAATATGAAAGTAGGACTTGGTTTTGGTGCTGGTATGTTTATATATTCGCTTCATGCGATGTATTTCACATTCGTATTTGGAGTAGAAGGTCTTACAAAACAATTCCCTAAGATGTTTACAACAGACTATGCAACATTTCTTTATAATTTTTACACCCCTAAAAACATTGCAATTTGCGTAGTGATCGCAATCGTTGCATCAATTATTGGTGCTAATTTTGGAACATATATTTACAACAAATTCTTTAGCAACAGGAAGAAAAAAAGTGTTTTGTAAAGGTGAAAAAAACTATATAGAAGGGTACCAACTATTAGATAAAATCAACCCACTTACTATAGTTGGGTTGATTTTACTATTTTCAGTTATTCTAACTGTTGGAGAGCAATCACAATATTTATTTTCCCTTATTTTTGTCTTAGGACTACTATTCTTATTTTCTATAAGAAAGGCATTTAGAACGATATGTTCATTGCTTATAGTATGGGGGCTTATTTATTTGCTGAAACCCCACTTAGGAAATGTTTTGGTTGGTTCTATATATACAATGCTACTTATAGTGTTGAAATTTGCTCCACTTTTCATTTTGGGAAAAGTGCTGTCTTCATATAGTTCTTCGCATCTAATTGCTGCATTTAGAAAAATTGGTATTGATGGTGGAATAGGTATAGGAATCACACTGTTTTTTCGTTTTATTCCGGAAATTTCTATTAGGATGAAGGAAATAAACAATGGCATGAAAATTAGAGGATTTAAAGCAAGTATTTTCAAACCAATTAAAACATTTGAATTATATTTTGTTCCTCTTATGTATAAGTGCATAGATATAAGCGATACCTTAACTTGTTCAATCATATCAAAAGGCATTGAATATGATGGTAAAAAAACAAGTTTTCATGATGTAAAATTTACTTTTATCGATATTGTAATGTTAATGATTGGAATAATTTTGGTTTTGGTGAGTGTATGGAAAATATGTTAGAAGCAAATATACGCAAATTTTCATACGGAGAGGACTTAGTACTAAAAGACTTAAAACTGTCTGTAAAAAAAGGAGAGATAGTTGTATTAACAGGTCTTTCAGGATGTGGGAAAACAACATTTTTAAGACTTCTAAATGGACTCATTCCATATTTTTACGAAGGAAATTTAGAAGGTAATGTTGAGCTTTTGGGAAAAGAAATTTCTTCGTATCAGAAAGGTGAACTTGCAAAATATATAGGAAATGTATTTCAAAATCCCAAGGATCAGTTCTTTTGCGATGTGGTTGAAGATGAAGTTGCTTTGGTAGGAGAAAATCTTGGGTTAGATGGGAACTTATTAAAAGAAAAGGTAGATAAAGCATTAAATTTACTGGAGATAGGTCATATAAGAAAAAAATCTATCTTTGAATTGTCTGGTGGAGAAAGACAAAAGGTGGCGATAGCAGGAACACTTATTTATGATACAGACATTATCTTTTTCGATGAACCTTCAAGTAGCCTTGATTATGACAGTATAAGGAAATTTGAAAACATACTTGTTAAGTTAAAAGCGATTGGCAAGACAATTGTAATAGCTGAACATAGATTGTATTACCTTAAAAATATTTTTGATCGTCTTGTCTATATGAAAGATGGAACGGTAGAAAATATTTTTAAAAAAGGTGAACTCGATAACCGGAAGTGTAAAGAACTGGAATTAAGAACATTAAATGAAAAAGAACTTGTGTCGGAAAAAGAGCCATTAAAAACCAGAAGCTATATAAAAGTCGACAATGCAAATATTCACCAAGGAAAAAGAACTTTGATAAAAGATTTGACTTTTGACATTAAAGAAAAAGAAATCATGGGAATTATTGGTTCTAATGGTATTGGGAAAAGTACTTTGGCAAAAGCATTATGTGGTTTATCTGAAAAATATTTGGATGTCAGCTATGGACAGAAACAAAGAGAAAGACTTAGAAATTCATATTGCGTGTTACAAGATGTAGATGCTCAGATTTTTTTAGACACAGTAGAAAATGAGTTGATATTTTGTAAAGATAAAAACTCGGAAAATGATTTAGAAAAGATACGAGAATATCTGAAAGATACAAACCTGTGGCATAAAAAAACCAATCATCCGCAGAAACTATCCGGTGGACAAAAACAACGACTGGCAATTATTACTTCATTTTTATCCGGTCGTAAGCTGATAATTTTGGATGAACCAACATCGGGACTTGATTATAAAAGTATGAAAATTATGTCCGATTTAATTACAGAAAAAGCAAAGGAGATTCCAATTATAATAATTACTCATGATTTAGAACTGTTATTTAAAACCTGTCATTCCGTCTTAATGCTCGGTGATAATGGTTATAAAAAAATATCTGTAAAGGGAAATGAAGCGTTAATCATGGATTTTATGGATAAAAAAGGAAATTTATTGAAGGAGGAGAATGATGTTAAATAAGGTTTTTGAGTATGCTGGTTCGCATAAGAAAACAATACATTTAGCGAGTTTTATTATGCTATTAAGTGTCATTATGGGAGTTGTGCCATTTCTATTTGCTTATCAGATTATAAATCCCTTGATTTTAGGACAAAATTTGGAATTCACAAGGTTAGTTATTTTGCTTGCCGGTATTTTGATATGTTTGGTTTTGCAAGCATTATTAGGTGGTTTGGGTCTTAATATGTCCCATAAGGCAGCATATAACACATTATTTGGACTTAGAACATCTCTACAAAAAAAGATGGAGAATCTTCCCTTAGGAGCTATTGAAGAAAAGGGAACAGGTGCTATTAAAAAGATGTTTGTAGATGATATTGGTAGTTTGGAAGTTCTTTTGGCACACTCATTGCCTGAAGGAATTGCCAATTTAATTGTGCCTGTAATGGTATATATTGCAATGTTTTTCGTTGATTGGAGACTGGCACTTATGTCTTTTGCATCCATTCCACTAAGCATTGTCGCTATGATGATTATGTATTCCGCAGGAATGAAAAAAATGGGACCATATTATATGGCGAGTGGAAAAATGAATAATACCATTATTGAATATGTGAATGGTATGGAAGTAGTAAAAGTGTTTAACAAGCAAACGGAATCATATAAAAGATTTTCTAAAGATGTTGGAGATTATAGAGATTATGCACTCGCTTGGTATAAGACTGCATGGCCATGGATGGCATTATACAGTGCCTTACTTCCATGCACGATTATATTAACATTGCCGCTTGGAGGTTACTTTGCTTACATGGGCTATGTTAGTCTTTCTGATTTGATATTGGTATTATGCCTATCTTTGAGTATTGGCTTACCACTCTTAAAGGCTTTGGGATTTTTACCAACGATGCCACAGCTTAATTATAAAATATCTGCATTGGAAGATGCTTTAAATATAGAACCATTAAAACAAGGTGAAAACAAGTTTAAAGGTATAGATCATACTATTTCCTATGACAATGTTACATTTGGTTATCAACTAAGCAAGATGGGAGAGAATGGACAACCTGAAACATACATTAAAAATGTGATTCATAATGTGAGCTTTACAGCAAAAGTTGGAGAAAAGACAGCCATTGTTGGAGAATCAGGCTCAGGTAAAAGCACCTTAGCGAAACTCTTAATTCATTACTATGATGTTTTAGAGGGAAGTATTAGCATTGGAGGACAAAATTTACAGGATATGAGTCTTAAGGCACTGAATAAAGAGATTTCTTATGTGTCTCAAGACCAATATTTATTTAATACTTCACTCTTAGAAAATATTCGTATCGGAAATTTGTCAGCTACCGATGAAGAAGTGATAGAAGCTGCAAAGAAAGCTCAGTGTATGGAATTTTTAGATAAGCTCCCAAATGGTATTTACTCTTTGGCTGGCGAGGCAGGAAAGATGTTATCAGGTGGAGAAAGGCAAAGAATATCATTAGCGAGAGCTATTTTGAAAAATGCTCCGATTGTTGTACTTGATGAGGCAACAGCCTACGCAGATCCGGAAAATGAAGAAAAAATGGAAGCAGCTATTCGTGAACTTGTAAAAGGAAAAACATTGATTGTAATTGCTCATAAACTTCCGGCAATTGTAGATGCAGACCAAATATTGGTAATGAATCATGGTCGTTTAGTTGCAAATGGAAAACATAATGACTTGTTAGAATCATCAGCAGACTACCGTAAATTATGGGATGCGACACTATTTAGTAAAGATTGGAAAATCAGCAGAAAGGAAGGTGAAATGAATGTTTAAACTAATATCAAGAATTTTAAACTTGTCAGGAAAGTATAAAAATAGAATTAAAGGGGCATTTGTTTTTGCCTTTATTGAATCTGTTTTAAGTAAAATGCCTATTTTTATTGCATTTACTGTATTGATAGGATTTTATGAAAAGACAATATCACCGAAAACATTCTTGTATGTAGGAATAGGACTTGGTTTGGTAGTGTTGGTACAGGCATTGGTTCATTTTTTAAGCGATAAATTGCAAAGTGCTGCTGGCTTTCTGATTTTTGCAGATAAAAGGATGGAGCTTGGAAATCACCTTAGAAAACTTCCTATGGGATATTTCACATCAGGAAATTTAGGAAAAATCAATTCTGTTTTAAGTTCAGATATGTCATTCATTGAGGAAGTATCCATGAGTACCATAGCTAATATGATGAGTTATGTGCTTTCAACCGTTGTGCTTACTATATTCATGTTTGTTTTAGATTATAGAATAGGTCTTGTGTCTGTGTGTGTAACTCTAATAGCAACATTACTTGCAAGCAGAATGAATAAAATGTCTTTATCTGAAGCTGTTATCAGGCAAGAGCAAGGAGAGAAGCTAACAGATGCAGTTTTGTCATTTGCAGAAGGAATTAGTGTAATCAAAAGCTATAACCTTTTAGGAGACAATTCAAAGGCTCTTACAGATAGCTTTGCTTCATCAAGAGACACTTCTATAAAGTTTGAAAAGAAGATGACACCTTGGACAAGCGGATTGAACATTATTTATGGTATCGGAATTACTTTTATTTTGGCACTTGCTTTGTATCTTCATTTACAAGGAATGTTGAAACTTCCTTATGTGTTAGGACTGATACTATTTGTATTTGACTTATTCAGTCCATTAAAAACTCTTTATGGAGAAGCAAGCAGGCTAACAGTTATGAATGCTGCTTTAGATCGTATTGAAGAAGTATTAAATGAAACAGAACTACAGGATACAGGTAAAAAACATCTCTTAAAGGCTAAGTTTGGTGAGCCGGAAATTAGTTTTAATCATGTGAAATTTTCTTATGGAGAAAAAGAGGTTTTGCATGATATGAATTTTGAAATGAAAAAGAATACAATGACAGCTTTAGTTGGACAGTCCGGAGGAGGAAAATCTACAGTAGCAAATCTTTTGGCAAGATTTTGGGATGTAGACTCCGGTGAAATTTTGATTAGAGGGGTGAATATAAAGGATGTTTCGCTATCTGAATTGATGTCGGAAATTAGTATGGTTTTCCAGAGAGTGTATTTGTTTCAAGATACGATTTTTAACAATATTGCCATGGGGAAAGAAAATGCGACGAAAGAAGAAATTATAGAAGCTGCAAAAAAAGCAAGATGCTATGATTTTATTATGGCACTTCCTGATGGATTTGACACAATGATTGGAGAAGGCGGAGCAACTCTATCCGGTGGTGAAAAACAAAGAATTTCTATTGCTCGCTGCATATTAAAAGATGCTCCTATTGTAATTCTTGACGAGGCAACAGCAAGTGTTGATGTGGACAATGAAAGCTATATACAGGAAGCAATCAGTGAATTGGTAAAGAATAAAACATTATTAGTTATCGCCCATAGATTAAATACTATTAGAGATGCCGATAGTATTATTGTAATCAAGGAAGGGAATATTGCAGAACAAGGAACCCATAATGAGCTAATTGCTTTAAATGGGATTTATAAAAATATGGTAGAGCTCCAAGAAAAAAATAAAGGACTAAAAATTATATAAAAATTGGTCTAAGAGAGGAGAAGGCAATGAAACAAGATATGAAAGAACAATTATTAACAAAAAGACCGATAGATTTACTCTTTCAGTTATCTATTCCGGCAGTTATCGGAATGATTGTTATCGGTCTGTATCCGTTAATGGACGGAATATTTGCAGGGAAAATTATAGGACAGACAGCAATGACTGCCTGTGGTGTCGCAATGCCACTTACCTTTTTCAACAGCGGTGTTTCAACTTTACTTGGTGTAGGTTCTGCATCTGTACTTTCAAGAGCAATCGGTAAAGGGGATCAAAAAACTGTAGATAAAATTATGGGTAACCTAATCTATTGGGTGATTTTCTTCTCTGTAATTATTACAGTTGGAGGAATACTTCTTGCTCCGCATTTTTTAGATATGGTCGGTGCAACGGGTGAAATCAAAGCCTATGGTATTAGATACCTTAGAGTAATTTTTATAGGTTCTCTATTTGTAAACTTCACACAGTCCGCAAACATGGTTATGCGTGGCGAAGGACTGATGAAAAAAGCTATGACGATTATGGGACTTGGAGCATTACTGAATATCATTCTTGATCCGATTTTAATGACAGTTATGGGTGAATATGCGATTGAAGGTGCTGCCCTTGCAACCATCACAGCACAATTTGTTCAGGCAGTGGCAACACTACATTATTTCTTGAAAAAGAGTAAAGTTGTTAAAATCCATAAGATAAAGTCTGATGCGGAAATTAAAAAAGAAATGTTTTCTGTCGGTTCATCCGCTATGATGATGCAGCTTTTGTTTATGATTCAACAGACTATGCTCTATAAAATGGCATTTAAGTATGGCGGAGATACCAATGGAATTTTGATGGCGGCATCACTTCGTGTATATGCCTTTTCATTTATTCCTCTTTGGGGAATGAGTCAAGGCTTACAACCTGTTGTTGGAACAAACTTTGGAGCAAAGCAGTATGACAGAGTAAGACAGGCTATGAAGGTCTTTTCTATTGGCGGTTTAGTTCTTGCAGCAATCTTTTGGATTCCGTCTTTATTGCTTTCAAGTCAAATACTATCTTTATTCGGTGTAGAAGCAAACATCATTGCACAAGGTGTTGGAAACTTTAGATTGTTCTATTCCGTATTTATTTTGTATGGAGTAATGGTTATGACTGTTACTTTCTTCCAATCAATCGGAAACGGAAAGAAAGCTGGGATAATCGTAATGCTTAGACAACTGTTTTTGTTTGTTCCTGCCATGATTTTATTGCCAATGATATTTGGAGTAAAAGCTGTTTGGTTTACACAGCCACTTGTTGATTTCATTATGATTGTTGTTGGCGTTTTCATGATGATTGCGGAACTGAATAAAATGGGGAAAGAAAAAGTTCAAGCGTAAAATTTCTTATTAGGTGTTTAGAATTTGAAACATTAGAAGGACTTAATTTATGGAAAATAGTTAGCTATAAAATGGAGGGATAGAAATGGAAAAGTCTATATATTTATTTGAAAGAATAAACCACAATAAAAATAGTCCTTTTTCCTATAAGCTTTATAGCTGTTTGTCTTTCCATATGCTCGTCTAAACAATTAAATATAATTAAAGGAAGAACAAGTTTCTTTCGTTTTAGAGGACTTCTTATGCCAAGGTGCAGGAGTCCTCCTTTTTTTGTTTTAAAACGCAGACAAAAAGAAATGGAGGAAGCATATATGCCAAAAAAATATTACCTTTATATCAACGGACAAAAGGTCAAAGTCAGTGAAGATATTTATAAAGTCTACTGGCGAGAAAGAGAACACGAAAAGTATTTGGAGCAGGTGGAAAGAAAAAACCACTTGCTCTTTTTTCATCATTGGATCATGACGGACATTTTGTAGATAATATTGTTGATGAAAGTGTTGATGTAGAAAAGATTGTTGAAACACAGATGATGATTGAAGCAGTCAGAAATACAATTTCAAGACTCAATGCAGAAGAAAGGGGCATCATTGAGCGTTTGTACTTTCAGTATGAAATTCTTTCGAGTATTACAAGAATAAAGAAAGTGAGTTATCAAGCTATACAATGGCGTAAGAATAATATATTGAAAAAACTGAAGTTGTTATTAGAAGATTTTTTAAGATTATCGACTTGTAGATAAGGGCAGATTTTCCATTATAAAGTAAAGGTGATATAGGGCTATTTTTCTTTGCTTATTAATAGTATATTATGTAATGAGAGAAGGAATTTATATCATAGATATATTCCCACATACGAGGCTTTTGAAAAATCTCAAATTTTATCCATACAGACCACTCAATCCATGTGGAGACTATAGCGTTGATACAAAAGATGTAAATTTAGAAATCCTGCATTTTAAGCAGTTTTATAAGCATTTTGTATTTGAAAAAGATGAAGAAGGATATGTCAAAAAGACTCAAAAAAACTATATGGACGTGAGAGTAGTTTTAAAACTAGTATGAGGAAACACAAAGAAAAAATTAATAAGATAAACTCATTTTGTACTTTCTATAAGAGTAGCTTAAAAGGCTGCTCTTTTTTATTGAAGGGAGTAAGGATTCGTTACATCCTTCTCAAAATATAAATTACTCATAGCCCAGCTTTACATATTCGCTTTTATAACATATAATAAAAGCGTAAACGAGAGGAGGCGGACTATGGATACACTTAAAAATTATATAAAAGAAAATTTAGTAATCACCAACAAAGAAGCAGAAGAACTTGGATATACTAGGCATAATTTATCAGAATTAACAAAAATCGGACAATTAGAAAGATTAAGACCAGGACTGTATCAATTAAAAGGAAAGGTAATAGACGATTTTGTTTTAATATCATCCAATAGCAATCGAATTATATTTTCCCATCAAACAGCCCTATATCTACATGACTTATCAGATAGGACCCCAAATGTATTTCATATATCTGTACCCCAAGGCTACAATGCCAGCCATATCAAAAAAAGATATGAGGATCTACAGGTTCACTATGTAAAAAAAGATTTATACGAACTAGGAAAGGCAGAAATAAAATCACCACAAGGCAACCTTATCCCAGTTTATGATATTGATCGAACAATTTGCGATATTATAATTGACAGAGAAAAAATAGATAAACAGATTTTTACAGAAGCCATAAAAAGATACTTTAAATCAACAAATAAAAATCTAAGACGACTCATAAAATACAGTAGATTATTTAAAATAGAAAAT
>OGSJ01000704.1_pt1 | contig 16140 bp, 15 predicted proteins | sample 1573851 | NCBI WGS metagenome assembly OGSJ01 (sample SAMN03295846, study PRJEB24534) | human gut metagenome | isolation source: fecal sample 6 from infant 6 | host: Homo sapiens | place: USA: Pittsburgh, PA | collected 2014-07 | reverse complement strand
GAATTTAGCTAAATGCTTTTTAACTCCTACAGGTCCTGATCCCGGTCCACCGCCACCATGTGGAGTCGAGAATGTTTTATGCATATTTAAGTGGCATACATCAAATCCCATATCCCCTGGTCTTGCAATTCCCATTATTGCATTTAGATTAGCTCCATCATAATATAATAATCCACCAGCTTCATGAACTAACTCACTTATAAGTTTTATATCTTTTTCAAATAATCCTAAAGTACTTGGATTTGTAAGCATTAGCCCTGCTATTTCATCATTTAAAACTTTTTTAAGTTCTTCAATAGAAACCCTACCATCTTCACCAGATTTTATTTCTACAATATCAAATCCAGCTACTGATGCACTAGCAGGATTTGTACCATGTGCTGAATCTGGAACTATAATTTTTGTTCTTTTTGTATCTCCTCTTTTTTCATGGTAAGCTTTTATAACTAAAAGTCCAGTATACTCACCATGTGCACCTGCTGCTGGTTGAAGAGTAAAATCATCTAATCCTGTAATTTCACATAATTTACCCTTTAAATCATACATTAATTCTAATGCACCCTGTGAAATATTTTCATCTTGAAGTGGATGTATTTTTGAAAATCCACTCAATGTAGCTATATCTTCATTTATTTTAGGATTATATTTCATAGTGCATGATCCTAATGGATAAAATCCGTTATCAACAGTATAATTTTTATTTGAAAGAGCTGTATAGTGTCTTACAACATCAACTTCACTTACCTCTGGAAGCTCTATTTCATCTTCTCTTAATAAGTTTTTAGGTAGTAATTTTGAAAGTTCTACTTCTGGTACATCTAAATCAGGAAGTCTATAGCCTTTTCTACCTTCTGATGACAGCTCAAATATAACTTTATTATAATCTTTCATTATATCGCCTCCATCACTTTCACTAAATTATCTATATCTTCCCTTGTCCTTTTCTCTGTAACACAAAGTAACATAGAATTTTCATATTCTGAGTAAACTTTTTCTAAATCATATCCACCTAAAATATTATTTTCTAATAATTTATTATTAATTTCACAAGGTGAAGTTTCACTCTTTACTACAAATTCCTTAAAGAATGGTTTATTAAATACAGGCTTATATTTTCCTGATTTAATTAACTCATTATATGCATAGTGTGATTTAGCTACACATTGTTTTGCTACTTCCCTTATTCCTTCTTTTCCTAAAGTAGCCATATAAACAGCTGCACCTATAGCTACTGCTGTTTGGTCTGAGCAAATATTAGAAGTTGCTTTTTCTCTCCTTATATGTTGTTCTCTGGCTTGAAGTGTTAAAACGAAACCTCTTTTTCCTTCAATATCTTCAGTTTCACCAACTATTCTACCTGGCATTTTTCTCATAAGTTTTTTTGTAGTGTTCATAAATCCAAAACCTGGACCACCATAACTCATGTTTGCACCTAAGCATTGCCCATCACCAACAACAATATCTGCACCTAATTCTCCTGGACTCTTTAATATACCTAATGATATTGGGTCCACATTCATTATTAATAGTGATTTATTTTTATGAATAGCATCTACCATATTTTCTACATCTTCAACTAAGCCAAAGAAGTTTGGACTTTGAATTATAACTGCAGCTACATTTTTATCTAAGCTATTAATAACTTTATCTACATCTGTAGTACCATCCTCTAAATCAACTTCTATCATATTGTAACCCCTATACTTTAAGTAAGTTTTAAGCACTTTTCTTGTGTCGGGATTTACTGATTTAGAAACTATAATAGTATTTCTTTTAGTACTAACAATAGAAAGTATGGCTGCCTCAGCTGTTGCTGTTGCTCCATCATACATAGAAGAGTTTGAAACTTCCATGCCTGTTAAAGCACAAATCATACTTTGATATTCAAATATAGCTTGAAGTGTTCCTTGACTTACCTCTGGTTGATAAGGTGTATATGCTGTATAAAATTCTGATCTTCCTGTTATATGCTTAATTACAGAAGGTATATAATGATCATAAATTCCAGCCCCTAAGAAACATGTCATATCTTCCATAGATTTATTTTTTAAAGCTAAGTCTTTTAATCTTTTTTCAACCTCTAGTTCTGATAAAGAACTCTCTAGTTTTAACTCTCTATTTAACTTCAGATTATCTGGTATATCACTAAATAATTCATCTACAGATTTTATTGAAAGAAAATCTAAAATTTCTTTTGTTTCTTTTTCTGTGTTTGGAATATATGGAAACATAATTATGCCTCCTTATCTAACTCTTCACATATTTTCTCATAAACTTCTGGTTTTATTAATTCTTCTAATTCACTTTTATCTGACATTTCTACTACAGCAATCCAGCTTCCATATGGGTCTTCGTTTAATGCTGCTGGATTATCTTCTAGTTCTTCATTAATTTCTAAAATGGTTCCACTAACAGGCATATAACTATCTGATGCCGCTTTAACTGATTCTATAGTTGCAAAAGTCTCACCCTTTGCTATTTCATCATCAACCTCTGGTAATTCAACAAAAACTATATCACTTAACATACGTTGTGCACAATCGCTGATTCCTATATATGCTTTGTTATCTTCTACTCTTATCCATTCATGATCACCAGTGTAAAGTAAATTATTTAAAACCTTCATTCTACTAACCCCCAATTTTTAAATTATTATATATTATTTGGTTTTTGTTTTTTTAGTATAGAATCTCTTATCTATAACAACAGCTTTTAATTCTTTTTTTCTAACTTTTATGTTAAACTCTGTTCCTATTTTAGAATATTGTTCTTCTACTAAAGCTAATCCAATTGCTTTGTTTAATGTAGGAGATTTATATCCTGTTGTAACATGCCCAATAACTTTTCCATCTTTAATAACCTCATAACCATGCCTTGGAATACCCTTATCTAAAAGTTCAAATCCTACTAATTTTCTAGTTACACCTTCTTCTTTTTGTTTTATTAAAGCATCTTTTCCTATAAAATCTTCCTGAACTTTTAATTTTACAAAGAATCCCATACCTACTTCTAATGGGGTAACTGTCTCATCCATTTCATTTCCATATAAAAGAAGACTAGCTTCAAATCTTAAAGTATCCCTAGCACCTAATCCTATTGGTTCTGCTCCTTCTTCTTTTCCTGCATTTAATATAGCGTGCCATAGTCCCTTTGCATCCTCTGGTTTACAATAAATTTCAAAACCATCTTCTCCAGTATAACCAGTTCGTGATACTAAGCATTTTTTCTCATCAACTAAAACATCTCTTTTAAATTTAAAAAATTTTATTTCTTGTAAATCTATATCTACTATTTTTTGAAGTATTTCCTCTGCCAAGGGTCCTTGTAATGCAAGTTGAGCAATACTATCTGATTCATCAACAATTTCAACATCAAAATCCCCTTTATGATCCATTATCCACTTAACATCTTTATCCTTATTACTTGCATTAATAACTAAGAAAAACTCATCCTCTGCAAATTTATAAACCAATAAATCATCTATAACTCCACCATCTTCATTGCACATAAATGTGTACAAAACTTCATTATCCTTAAGAACATTTATGTCATTAGTCATTAAGTATTGAATGAATTTTCCAGCATCTTTTCCTGTTACCATCGCTTCTCCCATATGAGAAACATCAAAAAGACCTGCTTTTTCTCTTACTGTATGATGCTCATGTAAAAATCCTTTAAATTGTGTTGGAAGTTCATATCCTGCAAAATCTACAATTTTCCCACCATACTCTTCATACACACCTCTTAAAGGCGTAACTTTTAAATTTTCCATGTGTTTTACCCCCAATTAAAATTATTTACCCATAAATATTTATATATATGTTTTAATAGAATTATGAAAATAATTTAGTGTAAAACCAAGTTGTAAAGTTTATTTTAATTCCAAAACCTTCCTTTATATTATAATAACCTTTTCTTGTTTGTTTGTAAATCTTTTACATGGAAAATCATAGCCAATTCACTTACTTAATATATTTTTCTTCATCCCAAACTTACTTGAAACCATCTTCTATAAATATAGTTGCCATTTTCACCTTTTCAGGTGGCTTTGTATAACTAGGTTGCTATTTCCTATTAGGCACATTCAAATAAATAACAAGTTAGTATATTAGTATGACAGTATATTTTGCGTCATACTGCGTCAGCAGAACCCAACCATAGCACTACTAGCGACGGAGCCTGCTTCCTTGTATGACACAAAATATACTGCCATCTTTGACTTGTTATTTATTTTCATGTGCCTTATCCGCTTTAAGTTTAACTAATAACATCTTTAATTAATACAAAAAAAATACTATACTTAATAATATATTAATTAATACCTACAAATAGAAAAGATTAGATTGAGGAGTTTATATATGCGAAAGAAAGATATACTTGAGTTAAAAAAACGTTTTAAAAAAGACCATTGTACCTTCACTAAAATATGTGGTTGCTATGTTAATGGTGAAAAAAATATTATTTTAAATTTTAGAGAATCATTTTTAAATTTAGATGAGGATGAGTATTTTAAGTACTTAGAAATTGCCAAAAAAGTCCTATCTGGAACCATCGGCAATAATATTTTAGAACTTAACTTTCCACTTAATGAAAATCTTGAAAATGAAAAACAACTTTCTCTTGTTAAGCTTAAAAAAAGCCAATTAAAGGACGATGCTCTACTTGAAGATTTTTATAAATCTATAATAGATAGTTATGATTATACTGGTAATTTTTTAATCCTAGTTTTTCATGATGCTTATGATGTTATTACTAAAACTACTGATAATTCTAAAGTAGATGAATCTGAAGAAATATATGAGTATATTCTATGTGCAATATGTCCTGTTTCACTTTCAGATCCTGGACTTAGATACTTTGAAGAAGAAAAGAAAATAAAGGCACGTATTAGAGATTGGGTGGTGAATACTCCAACCCTTGGCTTTGTGTTCCCTGCTTTTATTGATCGTACTTCAGATGTTAATTCTGTTATGTACTACACTAAAAATGCAAAGGATCCACATCCTGAATTAATGGAAGAGGCTTTAGGTTGCTTCTCAAAACAAACCGCCACTATCCAAAAAGAAACCTTTCAAACAATTATTAAAGATTCTATTAGTAGTGATGAAAAAAAAGCTGAGAAAACTTTTATAGAAATACAAGAAAACCTAAATACTATGATAGATGAGTACAATTCAATATATGATGATAAAGATGATGAACCTATAACCTTAAAACAAAAGGACATACAAAATCTTTTAATAGAAAGTGGGGTTCCTGAAGAAGCTACTTATAAAATTGAGAAATCTTATGTAGAAAACTTTGGCGAAGACCTGCCTTTAGCAGAACATTTAATTGACTCAAAAGTACTTAAGGCAAATGCTCAAAAGAAAAAGGAAGAACAGCTTGAAAAGCAAGTGGAAATTCTACAACATAGACTTGAAGAAGTAAAGAAAGAGGCAGCTGTAGATAAAGAAGCTGAGGTTTCTAAAAAGGATGATAAGGATAATGTGACTTTAGATGATAATTTTAAAGATAATTTAGATAGTGCCTTAGACGATGCTTTAGAAGATAATTTAGATAATGCCTTAGATGATACTTTAAAAAATGATTTAAATGATGCCTTAGAAAATAATTTAGAAGAAGCTCCGGCTATCAACCCAGAGGATAATAACCTTGCTTCTGACTATGATGTTATACTTCAAGTAAAGCCTGAAAAAATACCTAAAATCAAAGCTCAAATAATTGATGGTCAAAAATGCATAGTTATTCCTATTGATGAGAATGAACAAACTACAGTTAATGGCTTAGATGATTTGATTTAAGTTATATAAATCAATAAAGAAAAGTAGCAAATCTCAAAAATAAAGTTTGCTATTTTTCTTTACTCTTTTTCATTTATTAAAATTGCATTTATATAATGTTCTTAACCTTGTATCGCAATATTGTTTTTAATTTACTACGTTCTACTTTTCTTGCATCTGACAAATATATTTCTCTATGGGTTTTCCCTCTTCTTTCTAAATTATTTTCATTCATAAATTTTATTATCTTTTCAAAGCTTTCTGGTTCATCATCATAATCACCTATATGAAGAACTTGTACTGAAAGCCCTTCTTCAATTTCACCATAATAAGCTTCTTTTAGAAGTGGATTTGGTTTCTTTACATTTGCTATTTTAAAGGCCTTCTCTGCAACCTCTTCTGTAATAAAATCTGGTTGTCTCATCATGATTGTATAGGAAAATGTAGACTTATCACTTATATCACATGCCTCCCAAATTCCTTCAAGTGGATATACAGTGTATTCAAAATATCCATCTGGTACAAATCCACTTTTAGGCATCATTCTAACAGCATATGATAGAGAATATAAAACGCCTATTCTATCTGAAAAATCTTCATCATTAGGATTACCTTTTCCTTTAATCATAAAAAACTTTTGCTTTGGAACAGATATTAACTGTGGTATTTCCTTAGGTGCATATAGTTCTTTTTCATGCTTTCTCCATTCATGCTTCATACTTTATTCCCTCCAAAATATTCTGATATGCTTTTTCTTCAAGATCTGCTATCTGATTAATCATATTGGGTAATCCATTAAGTTCTTTACTTTCTTTAAGCAAGTATTTTACTATTAAATCCGTCATCTCTTGAATAATAATACCACTCTTACTAAAAAGATTACCTGCTACTTTCCACTCCTGAAAACCATATTTTTCTCCTAATTTCATTAATAATACTCCATACTCTCTTCGAGCTGCTTGGTGTTCTATTTCATCCTTTTCCTCTATCATAAGCAATCTATTAGGAAGAATCGGAACAGTACCTGTACACATAACAATGTTTCTAAGAGCTGTTTCATATTCTAGAGAAGTTAATTCCTCTTTCCAATTAAGAATTTCTTTGCTAAGCTTTCGCATACCAGGAATTCCACAGAATCCCATCTTAGGATTAAGCATTTGGTTTGCTTTTTTATAAAATCCCTTTATAGCAATTTCTCTAATACTCTTAATTTCATCATCAAACTCTATGAGACACATTGAATTTTTATCAGATAAAGAGGTCTTTTCAATATTAAGAGCCTTTTCAATAGTTTCATATTTAATTTTTTGCATTTCTTCAATTCCGCAATCATACACATATATACACTTCTCTTCATCATCATATCCCACCATTAGTATATAATGAATTGGTATATGTTCTTTATAATAAAACTTTGGGTAATAACTTAAATAATACATATCTAAACATCCAAGAACAACAGGTGTTTCATTATCGATCTGTTTCTTTGCTCTTTTTATTATATAATCAAATTTTCTACCTTCTATATGCTTATATTTAAATCCTACAATATCATTAATTGACGCATACATTTTTTTAGTTCTTCCATCATTCCATGAAGCCATTCTTCGCATATTTCCATTACTAAACTTTAAGTATATAAATTCTCCTATTCCACTTAAACAAAAGAAAAAATAATCTGGTATATCTTCACCTAATCTTGTTTGATATAAATCTTCAATACCATTCCACATACAAGTATAATCACAAACTTTATGTCTTAGTTCAATTACCTTCTTAGGCATATTTTTATCACTCCTTCTATAAAAATTTAGTTTCTATAGAAAAAGCATATACCTTCGTATTATACTAGAGTCAATACCCTATCTTTTTTTTATGGGAAAACATACTTCTGTAATAAATTTTTCTTCATTTACTTCGTGCTCTGGAGAAACATAATAAATATTAAATGCAGGTCCACAAATTTCAAATCCATTTTGCGTTATCCATTTAGCTAGATAAATATTTATATCTTTAAGTTTGCTGTAGCCACCTTGATATACCAATGAAGCTACCTTACAAGATGGTATACTATAAAACTTCACCTTATCTGTACTTTCATAAATATTTTCAACTAATCTTTGAACTTCAACATCAATGTAGTTTTCCTCAAAATTTATTTCATGTTGAATAGCAATAGAATAATTTGAATCTGAAAATTGAACATTTAACTTTTCACATTCATCTCCAAGTGCTTTCCATAGAATTCCTTCATCTGGAAATTCTTCAATTTTCATTCTAAAGCTAGCAACTTTTCTATATGGTATACTTTTAGTTACTATAGACAGTGCCTGTTCCTTCTCACTAGTTAAGTCCTTCAGTGCACTTTCCATTTGAGCCAACTGTCTTCTAATTACCTTTACCTCTTGTTCCTTATCTTCAATTTTATTTTTTAATATCTGTTTCAAATTATCTATTTGCATTTCTTCTAGTTGTAATGCAGCTATTTCTTTTAAGCCAAATCCCATCATCTTTAGAGCCACAATCTGATTTGCAATTGGCAATTGATCGCTTTCATAATATCGATATCCTGTTGATTTATCTATATATTTAGGTGTTAATAATCCAATTTTATCGTAGTTTCTAAGCATATGTATACTTATAGATGTAAGTACTGAAAATTCACCTATCTTAAACATTTTTTTATCCTTCCTAAGCTTATTTTATTGCTTAAATTATACTATATATTGAAAAATATTTCATTTAAGCATCTCATATTTCTATTGCTATATCTAATTAAATTTAGCAACATCATATCTATTTCTTTTTCTGAAAAAGTCTGCTCTTCTTCTGTTTTAAAGCTTTTTGAGCTTCATAATAACTTTTAAAATCAGTTCGTGGAGAGTTACTATATACTTCTGTTGACTTTGGAATAAAAATTATATATAATGACTAATAAGTCATTTATGACTTATTAGTCATTTTTGTGAGGTGAAGTGATATGTCTAAAGAAAAAAAATATCAAATTAGAAACGAAAAAATTATTGAAACAGCCGAAAAGTTGATAAAGCAAAAGGGGTATCATCATTTTAAAATGAGTGATATATCTGATGAGTTAGACATTGGGAAAGGGACTATTTATAATCATTATCCCTCTAAAGAAGATTTGCTTTTTACACTTATATATCCAAAACTGCAAAAACTGCAAAATTGCTTGAGACAAATTTCTGAAAGCAATATCTCCTTTGAAGAAAAAATTCGTAAAGTAATTCATGAAGTGATAGAAAGTGATTACCATCAGTTTTTATTATTAAGTTATTCTGATATTGCTGCTCTTTTTCAAGAGAAAAATCAAAAAGATATGGAGTTAATTCAAGACCAAATTATACAGGAGTTTAAGAATATTATAGCTTTAGGGATAAATGAGGGAATTATAAGTCAAGAATTTTCAATAGATTTTTTAAGCCATCAGATTCTCTCTGCACTGAATCCTTTACTGCACAGTCTTCTTGTTACTGATTCTGCCAAAATGACACATGACGAGTTTATAAAACAAACAGTAGAAATCCTATTATATGGTATTAAGAAAGGATAAGAAAATGAATAAACAAAATCTTTATGAAATTGCTTTCAGTACAATCAACTATAAAAAACTTAGAAAATTTGGAACTTCAGGGCATGTAGCGTGTGCCTTAGAAACAAATAACGGTAACATTTATACGGGAATATGCATTGACATTCCTTGCTCTATTGGTTTATGCGCTGAACAGTCTGCTATTGCTGAAATGCTAAAAACCAATGAAACTGTAATTAAAAGAATTATTGCTGTATATGAAGATGGGAGTATACTTCCACCTTGTGGAAGATGCAGAGAGTTTATTACACAGATAGATGACCATAATATGAAAACTAAAATTATATTACCAGAAATGAAAGAATTTCTACTACAAGATTTATTACCAGAAAGGTGGGATAGCAAATGGAATTAAAAAAATTAACTAACAGGGTATTTTATTATCCCCATCAACCAGAAACTGACCGTCCTATGTTGGCTTATCTAAAAGGAGAAAACATTGTGCTCACCATTGATGCAGGAAATTCAGCAGACCATGTAGATGAATTTTATAATTCTCTGGAAGTAGTTGGATTAAGGAAGCCTGACTTAACAGTTATTACTCATTGGCACTGGGATCATACATTTGGATTGCACCATATCCATGGTTTATCTATTGCGCATCAGAGAACGAATAAGCTTTTAGAAAAAGAAATTGTAAAGCTAAATGATAATACGTATGTAGATTTTTTAAAACAGGATGACAAGTGCCTTTGTAAAGAATATGAAGATGAGAAAGAAATCAAAGTAGTTCTATCTGATATTCAATTTACAAAAGACCTTGTCCTCAATCTTGGAGGAATGACTGCAAAAATCTTTCATACAGAATCTCCACATTCGGAGGATACAGTGCTTATCTATATTTCAGAAGAAAAAATACTATTTTTAGGAGATTCAACAAGTGAAGACTTCTTTAATGATGGATATATGGATAAAGACAAGTTAAAATCTCTGATAAATGTAATACAAAGTATCGACTGTAAATATTGCATTTTAAGCCATGCATCCCCTTTAACAAAATCGGATTTATTGCATTACTTAAAATCTATATTAGATTAAAAATCTCCGGAGGTATGTTTATATGAAAATACCAATGGATTCTATATCCTATCTGCTCTACAAACTTATAAAAAGTGGAGGACTATTCTCCCCTCTACTTCCTTAGACTTACTTATTCCATCCATGACGCTTTACATGATAACAAGGTCTCGTGTTAGTATAAAGTAATGGGCACCCTAAGTCAAACTAAGTAAAATAATTTTAATTTGGGGCTATATTTTAAATCATTCTTAACTTTAATGGCTAATGGAATTGTTATTAGAGTTGAAATAATATCTGCCACAGGTTGAGCATAAATAACCCCATTTAATGCTAATAATCTAGTCAAAATTATAACTACAGGTATTAAGAACAGCCCTTGTCTCCCAATAATTACTTTTTATACTTTAAACTTTTTAATTAAGCTATCTAATTCTTCTGCTATATAGACTAATCCTTCGCTAGAATTAGCTATTTCTTCTACACTTGCTGCTTGTTGTTCTATAGAGGCTGAAGCTTCTTCTGTTCCCGATGCATTTTTATCTGCATAAGAATAGTACATATATCCTGCTCTTTTAACCTCTTTCTCAAAATAGTCCGCCTTCTTTTCCCAAGAAATATCTTTATTAATTATCTTATCATCTTGAGCTATAGCTTCTATATAAAATATTTCACTATCTATCTTAGATCTTATGTAATTAGCCTTCTCTACAGCCAAATTCTGTAGATCATCATAATAATCATCTGTTAAATTCTTACCAACTCTATTTACTACTATAAACCCTAGTACTACTGTTAAAACAAATATAACCGCTGTAAATATAGTTATCAGTCTACTTTTTAATGATTTCATAAAAGTCCTCTCCTCCCTTAAAATATAAAATAAATTCTTAAGGCTATATATATTTTTTTATATGTTATTATGCCTTTAATATTATTTCTGTTTAATCTACATTATTTTTATGAAAATTCTTTGTATAATTGCTTAATAATCATACTGTCATTATCTCTTTGCCTTAAAGAATAATCTACCTCCATAGATAAGCATAAATTATCTTTTAGTTCAAATTGATAACACTTATCACATTATTATACTATACCATACTTGTACACTTATCTGCCATATCAATAATAAATATTATCAATATAAAATAATATTTAGTGATATTCTACCATTATAGTAAAATTATAAATCACACAAAAAAGGACTTACTATTTAAAGTAAATCCTAATATTTCAATTAAATAATTATTTCAGTATTTGATTTAAATTTAATAACTTTTCGTAATATAATATATTAAGAGTATATATTTAATCATTTATTTGCTCTAAAAGCCCATTGAGCCACAAGTTAGCTAAATTTACAGCTCCACGAAAGCCCATAAATGGAGATTCATAAGGATTTAATCTCCATTTTATATCTGGGTTAGATATTTGAAGATCTGTATTTCTTTTTGCCCATTTTAAAGCTTCTCCGCTTGCCATTAAAATTCCCTTTTCCTCCGATAATATAGCTTTTATCCATTCATCTTCTGAAAAATATGGAATTTCTTCACTTGCCATAGCTTCTGAGTTACACCAACAGGTTCCTCTAATTAAGGATAATTCTTTTTCTGCATAAGAAATAATACCTTTTACTACATCCTTATGACCTCCTAATGAAATTCTCGCTTCATCAGGGTGTTCTCGTATTATATGTTGAAAAACAAGAATTGCAGGGAAAATTTGACTCATATTTTTTTCTTTTTCTGATTTTATAAAGCTATTATCTAAAGTTAACCCAGAAATCTTAGCTATCTTATCTATCCATTCTAAGGTTCCCTCAATTCCGTAAGGCCTAGCCAATAAATATGGGGTTCCAAATCTCTTTTTCAATTGTTTTGCAGCAGGCTCTCCTTCCTGTCGTATCACTAAATTAATGTGGGCACCACCCATATTCTCAATTTGCTCTACAGATGTATCAGAGGTCATAACGCAAAGTTTCTCCATACCAAAGGCACCCTTCATTATGCGGATAATCTCTTCTGCATCAGCATTAAATCGAAATAAATCAGCACAAGAGCCAATTATATTAAATGTAGGTTCTTCTGTTTTTTCTACATCCTTTGGTAACATTTTTGAAAGAAGTAAAAGTGCTTCCTGAACACCACGATGTCCATCTATATCAAAGCTTCCACATCCGAATGGAAGTAAAGTAACATTAGGATATTCCGGTTGTAATTCTTCACATATAGCCATTAAGTCCGTTCCAATAACCATCGGCACTGAAGATGGCAGTAAAAAAACAATTTTAGGCTTATCTTTTTCTATAATTTGAGCAATAGCACTATTAAGTCTTCTGGTATCTCCTAATGAAATATCTGTTTCGTCAATGTGAGTAGAATATAGTTTGCACCTTTTAGATATACCAGCTTGATTTAAAAACATTCTCCCATACTGCATGTGTCCCATGCATCCGTATTCAATCAAAGCGGCGTCACGTATTGAAGCAAGAGTCCATAATGTTCCCATTCTACCTGACATTGGCGGTTTGAATTTATGAATTCCCATGACTATTCCTCCTTATTTCTTCATCCTTTACCTTTTCATATACTTTTAACATCCTATTTAATAAAGCTACTGTTCTTTCATAGCCTATTTGTCCATACAAATCCTCCAGATATGGGACGCAAGGAATTGAAGAGGAATCTTTTAAAAGTTCTCCTAAAAAAAGTTCTGCCTCAATACCTTCTAAAAGTTCTGCCTCAATACCTTCTAAAAGTTCTATATCAGCATTATCATTTACCATATGACATATCATAGGATCATATCCTTGCTCTTTAATAGCTTTTGCCCATTTTCTATCATCAGGATAAAATTCATCCATATGTAAAAGCATAGGCTCCATTTCAAATTTAGTTAGATATAAAACAAAAGGCAAAGGCATCATAGCACCAATGTTAGTTAAAATATAACTTTTTCCTCTAAACAAGTCTTTTGCCTGCTTCTGCAATTCAATAGCCCTTTCTCTCCATTCATCAAATTCATGGTTAAACTTGATTTTCAATGCCTTTTCCACAGCTTCATAGAGATCATCAATCTCAAATACATCATAGGTTTCATGAAGACTTATAAATGGAACTTTAAACTTTTCCCACATCATTTCAGCCAAAGGATTCATGAAAGGTGAAAGCACAATATTAAGAGCTGCATCCGGTGAAACAATAAAATCCTCAACATCAGATTTTGGAGCAAGCATTCTAAGGTAAAATCCCCTTTTTTCTAATGCTGTTAATAATCCTGGCATAGGAACATGCTTTTCTCTTGGACTTCGGCCAAGAATATTTATTGTATCAGTACTTCTTTTTCCCTTCTTCATCAAGTTTCCGAATGCTACTAAAGTTTTCCAATAACCTGAAGGATAACTATTACATTTAAAATGTGCCATTAGTACATATGTAAGTTGTGCTGAAACTTCAGGCTGTGTTTCATGTACAATCCCTTCTATATCTTCACCAATTATCTCAGGAACACAAGTTAAAATTATCATAATAGCTTTAGCACCGGACTTATCCATTTCCTTGATAGTTTTAATCAATCCCTTTCGGCATCCAAATACAACCTCATTTGAATCTAAAATATAGGTCCAATGCAGCTCCCCTTCCTGGCTTTTAATATTGTAAACAACATTACGGCTATAGGTTCCACATTCTGGTGTACCTACAACCAATGTTGACATTCCCTTAACCCTTGCACTAAGTGCCAGTGCAGTATGCATAGGACAATGATTTCCTGGGAAAGCTGCGGGAGTCAAAAACTTTACTCCGGCATTTGTCTTAACTGAAGATAAGTGTTTTAGATGTTTTAATTCCTTCATTATCACTTTCCTCCCTCTAATAAAATCTTTGCCAAAGTACGATACTGCTCTGTCATCTCACATTCAGGGAAAGCTTCAACTACAGTTTTTCCCAAAGCCTCGGCCTTTTGTACATAAGGATCTCGTGCCATAGAGTGAATTACTGGTGTTTCAATTTCCTCTGCAACTTTTCTAACTAAATCTTGTTCATTTTCAATTTTTTTAGAATTTAATATTAATCCTCGTAGTGATGCATATCCACGCTTACCAAAACTTTTAACAGCATGTGCAATATTTGTAGCTGCGTAAAGTGACATCATTTCTCCGGATGTAACTATACACACCTCATCAGCATATCCGCCTCTAATAGGCATAGCAAATCCACCACATACCACATCACCCAATACATCATAGAGGATAACATCTGGTTTATATACTTCATATGCATCTAATTCTTCCAGTTTTTCAAAGGCAGTAATTATTCCACGTCCAGCACAGCCTACCCCTGGAACTGGTCCTCCTGATTCTACACACAATACTCCAGTACTACTTTTAAATACAAGGTCATCTAACTCTATATCTCCCTTTTCTCTCAAAGTATCCAATACTGTAGAAATATTTTTACCGCCAGTTAGATTTCGAGTAGAATCAGCCTTAGGGTCGCATCCAATCTGCATTACTGTTAATCCCATTTCTGCCATAGCTGCAGATACATTAGATACTGTAGTAGACTTACCAATACCTCCCTTTCCATAAATCGCAATTTTTTTCATATAATCAACTCCTCAAAAATTATAAAGCAATCCTGTTATTTATAAAGCTAATTTCTTATAATTACTTAAAGCAACTATATTTCGTGTACAACCTAATATGACACTATATATTACTGTTTTTACTACTTAATTAATTCATAGGAAATACATGTGGGACGCCCTGTTTTGGAACCCCACACAATCTCCGCGTCAATATTGAAAGTATCCTTTAAAACCTTTTTTGTCATAATCTCTTCTGGATTTCCATGACTTATAATACTTCCACTACGTATTGCTATCATGTAGTCGGCAAAACGTGCGGCTAAATTTAAATCATGGAGTACCATGACAATTGTACAACTTTCTTCCCTATTCAGATTGTATAAAAGCTCTAATACCTCTAACTGATATGCCATATCTAAATAGGTAGTAGGCTCATCTAGCAATATCAAATCAGTCTGCTGAGCTAATGCCATTGCAATCCATACTCTCTGACGCTGTCCACCAGAAAGATTGTCAACCATTGTAACCTCAAGTTCAGTTAACTTTGTAATATCTAATGCCCATTCAATTACTTTCTTATCCTCCGGTGACAATTTACCAAATCCCTTCTTATGTGGGAATCGACCATAAGATACAAGCTCACCAACAGTAAGTCCCCCTTGAGCTTGAGGAGATTGAGGCAATATAGCCATCTTCTGTGCTACTTCCTTAGTGGATAAATTTCTAATATCATCCCCATTTAAATAGACTAATCCTTCTTTTGGTTTTAAAATACGGCCTATAGTCTTAAGTACAGTTGATTTTCCACAACCGTTTGGTCCAATTATGGTAGTTATCTTCCCTTTTGGTATATTCATATTCAAACCATCCACTATGAGTTTATCCTCATAAGCGATGGCTAAATTTGTTGTTGTAATACTGTTCATAAGCCCTTACTCCTTATATAAAATACATAATTTATTCATAGTAAAATTCTATGAAGTATACCTTTATCTACTGCTATATCTACTGTTAAACTTTGAATTTTTATAAATTTAATTTACTGAAGGTATGTTTAATATTATTAAACGACTTGAAAACTTGATTTACTCAGAATTCATTTAATATTATTAAAATATTTGCAAACATGCTTTACTC
>OGSJ01000694.1_pt1 | contig 16427 bp, 9 predicted proteins | sample 1573851 | NCBI WGS metagenome assembly OGSJ01 (sample SAMN03295846, study PRJEB24534) | human gut metagenome | isolation source: fecal sample 6 from infant 6 | host: Homo sapiens | place: USA: Pittsburgh, PA | collected 2014-07 | reverse complement strand
GTGGTTTCGGCCTGATCGCCCACATAGAAGGCGAACCTAGCCACAAGGTAGTGCGTACCGCCATACACGCACTGGCCCGTATGCAGCACCGTGGCGCAATTCTTGCCGATGGAAAAACCGGCGATGGTTGCGGCCTGCTGTTACAAAAACCTGACCGCTTTTTCCGCATCGTGGCGCAAGAGCGCGGCTGGCGTTTAGCCAAAAACTACGCCGTCGGCATGATCTTTTTAAATAAAGACCCTGAACTGGCTGCGGCTTCTCGTCGCATTGTTGAAGAAGAATTACAGCAGGAGACCCTGTCGATTGTCGGCTGGCGCGACGTGCCGACCAACGAAGGTGTTCTCGGTGAAATTGCGCTCTCCTCCCTGCCTCGTATCGAGCAAATTTTTGTTAACGCCCCTGCGGGCTGGCGTCCGCGTGATATGGAGCGTCGCCTGTTCATCGCGCGTCGTCGTATCGAAAAACGCCTCCTGCAAGACAAAGATTTCTACGTCTGTAGCTTGTCGAACCTGGTCAATATCTATAAAGGTCTGTGTATGCCGGCGGATCTGCCGCGCTTCTACCTGGACCTGGCAGACCTGCGTCTGGAATCGGCCATCTGCCTGTTCCACCAGCGCTTCTCCACCAACACCGTACCGCGCTGGCCGCTGGCGCAGCCGTTCCGCTATCTGGCGCACAACGGTGAAATCAACACCATCACCGGCAACCGCCAATGGGCGCGCGCCCGTACCTATAAGTTCCAGACCCCGTTGATCCCGGATCTGCACGACGCCGCGCCGTTTGTTAACGAAACCGGCTCAGACTCCAGTTCGATGGATAACATGCTGGAACTGCTGCTGGCAGGCGGGATGGACATCATCCGTGCCATGCGCTTACTGGTTCCACCGGCATGGCAGAACAATCCGGATATGGATCCGGAGCTGCGCGCGTTCTTTGACTTTAACTCCATGCACATGGAACCGTGGGACGGCCCGGCGGGCATCGTCATGTCCGACGGCCGCTTTGCCGCCTGTAACCTTGACCGTAACGGCTTGCGTCCGGCACGCTACGTCATCACCAAAGACAAGCTGATTACCTGCGCCTCTGAAGTCGGGATCTGGGATTATCAGCCGGATGAAGTGGTAGAGAAAGGCCGCGTCGGCCCTGGCGAGCTGATGGTTATCGATACTCGCAGCGGGCGCATTCTCCACTCCGCCGAAACCGATGATGACCTGAAAAGCCGTCACCCATACAAAGAATGGATGGAGAAAAACGTCCGCCGTCTGGTGCCGTTCGAAGACCTGGCTGACGATCAGGTAGGCAGCCGTGAACTCGACGATGACACCCTCGCCAGCTATCAGAAACAGTTTAACTACAGCGCTGAAGAGCTGGATTCCGTGATCCGCGTGCTCGGCGAAAATGGCCAGGAAGCGGTCGGTTCAATGGGTGACGATACCCCGTTTGCCGTACTCTCCAGCCAGCCGCGCATCATTTATGACTACTTCCGCCAGCAGTTCGCGCAGGTCACCAACCCGCCGATCGACCCGCTGCGTGAAGCGCACGTCATGTCGCTGGCCACCAGCATCGGTCGTGAGATGAACGTCTTCTGCGAAGCTGAAGGTCAGGCACACCGCCTGAGCTTTAAATCGCCGATCCTGCTGTACTCCGATTTCACCCAGCTTACCACCATGAAAGAGGAGCATTATCGCGCTGACCGTCTGGATATCACCTTCGACGCGACCGAAACTACGCTCGAAGAGACCGTCAAAGCATTGTGCGATAAGGCGGAACAGATGGTGCGCAACGGCACGGTGCTGCTGGTACTCTCTGACCGCAACATCGCCAAAAATCGTCTGCCGGTTCCGGCGCCGATGGCCGTGGGCGCAGTGCAAACGCGTCTGGTAGAACAAAGCCTGCGCTGCGACGCCAACATCATCGTTGAAACCGCCAGTGCCCGCGATCCGCACCATTTTGCCGTCCTGCTCGGCTTTGGCGCGACGGCCATTTATCCATACCTTGCGTATGAAACGCTGGGGCGGCTGATCGACACTCAGGCGATTGCCAAAGATTACCGGACCGTGATGCTGAACTACCGTAACGGCATCAACAAAGGTCTGTACAAAATCATGTCCAAAATGGGCATCTCGACCATTGCCTCCTACCGCTGCTCGAAGCTGTTTGAAGCCGTTGGTCTGCACGATGATGTGGTTGCGTTGTGCTTCCAGGGCGTGGTCAGCCGTATTAGCGGTGCAGGGTTTACCGACTTCCAGCAGGATCTGCTGAACCTCTCCAAACATGCATGGCTGGCGCGTAAACCTATCAGCCAGGGCGGTTTGCTGAAGTACGTCCACGGCGGCGAATACCACGCCTACAACCCGGACGTGGTACGCACTCTGCAGCAGGCGGTACAAAGCGGCGAGTACAGCGACTATCAGGAATACGCCAAGCTGGTTAATGAGCGTCCGGCGGCCACGCTGCGCGATCTGCTGGCGATTACGCCTGGCGATGAAGCCGTAAGCATTAGCGAAGTAGAACCCGCGACCGAACTGTTTAAACGCTTTGATACCGCCGCCATGTCTATCGGCGCATTAAGCCCGGAAGCACACGAAGCGCTGGCCGAAGCCATGAACAGCATCGGCGGCAATTCGAACTCCGGTGAAGGCGGCGAAGACCCGGCGCGCTATGGCACCAATAAAGTGTCACGGATTAAGCAGGTTGCTTCCGGTCGCTTTGGCGTAACCCCGGCATACCTGGTCAATGCCGATGTCATTCAGATTAAAGTCGCTCAGGGCGCGAAACCTGGCGAAGGTGGTCAGTTACCGGGTGATAAAGTCACCCCGTACATCGCCAAACTACGCTATTCCGTACCGGGTGTGACGCTGATCTCCCCGCCGCCGCACCACGATATCTACTCTATCGAGGATTTAGCGCAGCTGATTTTCGACCTGAAACAGGTCAACCCGAAGGCGATGATCTCGGTGAAGCTGGTTTCCGAACCAGGCGTTGGTACCATCGCCACTGGCGTAGCGAAAGCCTATGCGGATCTGATCACCATTGCTGGCTACGATGGCGGCACTGGCGCAAGCCCGCTCTCATCAGTGAAATATGCGGGCTGCCCGTGGGAACTCGGCCTGGTGGAAACCCAGCAGGCGCTGGTGGCTAACGGTCTGCGTCACAAGATTCGTCTGCAGGTCGATGGCGGTCTGAAAACTGGCGTCGATATCATTAAAGCGGCAATTCTGGGTGCAGAAAGCTTTGGCTTCGGTACCGGCCCGATGGTGGCGCTGGGCTGTAAATATCTGCGTATTTGCCACCTGAACAACTGCGCAACCGGTGTTGCAACTCAGGATGAGAAACTGCGTAAGAACCACTATCACGGCCTGCCGTTCAAAGTGACCAACTACTTTGAATTTATCGCCCGTGAAGTGCGCGAGCTGATGGCCTCGCTGGGCGTTACCCGCCTGGTGGATCTGATTGGTCGCACCGACCTGCTCAAAGAGCTGGATGGCTTCACCGCCAAGCAGCAGAAGCTGGAGCTGTCTCGTCTGCTGGAAACCGCCGAACCGCATCCTGGTAAAGCGCTGCATTGCACCGAGAACAACCCGCCGTTTGATAATGGCGTGCTGAACGCCCAGCTGTTACAGCAGGCGAAGCCGTTCGTCGACGAGCGCCAGAGCAAAACCTTCTGGTTCGATATCCGCAACACCGACCGTTCCGTCGGCGCATCGCTGTCGGGCTATATCGCTCAGACGCATGGCGATCAGGGGCTGGCGTCTGACCCGATCAAAGCGCACTTCAGCGGTACTGCAGGCCAGAGCTTTGGCGTGTGGAACGCGGGCGGCGTGGAGCTGTATCTGACCGGCGATGCCAACGACTATGTCGGTAAAGGCATGGCGGGTGGTCTGCTGGCAGTGCGTCCTCCGGTTGGCTCTGCTTTCCGTAGCCATGAAGCGAGCATCATCGGTAACACCTGCCTGTATGGCGCCACCGGTGGTCGCCTGTTTGCTGCGGGTCGTGCGGGTGAGCGCTTTGCAGTGCGTAACTCTGGCGCAATCACCGTGGTTGAAGGTATTGGCGACAACGGCTGTGAATACATGACCGGCGGCATCGTCTGTATTCTCGGCAAAACCGGCGTTAACTTTGGCGCGGGCATGACCGGCGGATTCGCCTACGTGCTCGACGAAGACGGTGAATTCCGCAAACGCGTAAACCCGGAACTGGTCGAAGTGCTGAGCGTGGACTCGCTGGCGATCCACGAAGAGCACCTGCGCGGCCTGATTACCGAGCACGTACAGCATACCGGCTCTTCTCACGGCGAAGAGATCCTGGCGAACTGGCCAGCATTCTCGGCGAAATTCGCGCTGGTAAAACCAAAATCCAGTGATGTGAAAGCACTGTTGGGTCACCGTAGTCGTAGCGCAGCAGAGCTGCGTGTGCAGGCGCAGTAAGGGGTAGCAGCAATGAGTCAGAACGTATACCAATTTATCGACCTGCAGCGTGTTGATCCGCCGAAGAAGCCGCTGAAGATCCGCAAGATCGAGTTTATCGAGATTTACGAGCCGTTTTCCGAAGGCCAAGCCAAAGCACAGGCAGATCGCTGCCTGTCCTGCGGTAACCCGTACTGCGAGTGGAAGTGCCCGGTGCATAACTACATCCCGAACTGGCTGAAGTTGGCGAATGAGGGACGTATTTTTGAAGCGGCAGAGCTTTCGCACCAGACCAACACCTTGCCGGAAGTCTGTGGCCGTGTATGCCCGCAGGATCGACTGTGTGAAGGATCCTGTACGCTGAACGATGAGTTTGGCGCGGTAACCATTGGCAACATCGAGCGCTATATCAACGATAAAGCGTTCGAGATGGGCTGGCGTCCGGATATGACCGGCGTTCGCCAGACGGACAAGCGCGTGGCGATTATCGGTGCGGGGCCAGCGGGCCTGGCCTGTGCTGATGTGCTGACCCGCAACGGCGTAAAGGCGGTGGTATTTGACCGTCACCCGGAAATCGGCGGCTTGCTGACCTTCGGTATCCCAGCCTTCAAGCTGGAAAAAGAGGTCATGACCCGTCGCCGTGAAATCTTCACCGGCATGGGCATTGAGTTCAAACTGAACGTGGAAGTGGGCCGCGACGTGCAGCTCGACGACCTGCTGAAGGATTACGACGCCGTGTTCCTCGGCGTGGGCACCTATCAGTCCATGCGCGCCGGTCTGGAGAACGAAGATGCGCCAGGCGTGTACGACGCGCTGCCGTTCCTGATTGCCAACACCAAGCAGATCATGGGCTACGGCGAAACCGCCGATGAGCCGTTCGTCAGCATGGAAGGCAAACGCGTGGTGGTGCTGGGCGGCGGTGATACCGCGATGGACTGCGTGCGTACCTCCATTCGTCAGAATGCGGCACACGTGATCTGCGCCTATCGTCGTGACGAAGAGAACATGCCGGGCTCTAAACGCGAAGTGAAAAACGCGCGTGAAGAGGGCGTGGAGTTCCAGTTCAACATCCAGCCTCTGGGTATTGAAGTGAATGCCAACGGTAAAGTGAGCGGCGTGAAGATGGCGCGCACGGAGATGGGTGCGCCAGATGCGAAAGGCCGTCGTCGCGCGGAGATCGTGGCCGGTTCTGAACACGTGATCCCGGCTGACGCCGTGGTGATGGCGTTTGGTTTCCGTCCTCACAGCATGGAGTGGCTGGCGAAGCACAGCGTAGAGCTGGACTCTCAGGGCCGCATCATTGCGCCAGAAGGCAGCGATAACGCGTTCCAGACCAGCAACCCGAAAATCTTCGCCGGTGGCGACATCGTTCGCGGCTCTGACCTGGTGGTCACGGCGATTGCCGAAGGCCGTAAAGCGGCTGACGGGATCATGAACTTCCTGGAAGTGTAAGCCCCTCTGACTCCCCGGCAGAAGCATAAAGCGGAACGCTGGGGAGCCTGTTTTCAGTAGCCTACCCTTAAGTTAATGGTGCCTTTTTAAGCAAAAAAGCAGCGTAAATCCCGACGTAAACGTTTGCTTTCGTGAAAAAAATGTATATTATGCGGCGGATTTTTTGGCCAAAATTCAAGGAGGCGTTGTGTCGCAAGATAACAATTATAGCCAGGGCCCCGTCCCTCTGGCGGCGCGGAAAGGCGTGGTTCCACTAACATTTGTCATGTTGGGGCTTACATTTTTTTCCGCCAGTATGTGGACCGGTGGCACACTCGGTACCGGTCTTTCCTATAATGATTTCTTCCTGGCAGTTCTCTTCGGTAATCTTCTCCTCGGTATTTACACTGCATTTCTCGGTTTTATCGGCGCAAAAACAGGGCTCTCAACCCACCTTCTGGCGCGTTACTCATTTGGTTTGAAAGGTTCATGGCTTCCCTCACTGTTGTTAGGCGGTACGCAGGTAGGCTGGTTTGGCGTGGGTGTGGCTATGTTTGCTATCCCGGTGGGCAAAGCGACAGGAATTGACGTCAATATCCTGATTGCGGTTTCCGGTCTGTTGATGACCCTGACCATCTTTTTTGGCATCTCGGCGCTGACCGTTTTATCTATCATCGCCGTGCCTGCCATCGTCGTTCTTGGCAGCTACTCCGTCTGGCTGGCGGTGAGTGATGTCGGCGGTTTAGACCATTTAAAAGCGATAGTGCCGCAGACGCCGCTGAATTTCTCCACCGCCCTGGCGCTGGTGGTCGGTTCGTTTGTCAGCGCAGGAACATTAACCGCCGACTTCGTGCGCTTTGGTCGCAACGCCAAAGGCGCGGTGCTGATTGCCATGGTGGCGTTTTTCCTTGGCAACTCCTTGATGTTCATCTTCGGCGCTGCGGGCGCGGCTGCCGTTGGACAGGCGGATATCTCTGACGTGATGATTGCCCAGGGACTGCTGCTGCCCGCGATTGTAGTGCTCGGTCTGAACATCTGGACGACTAACGACAATGCGCTGTATGCCTCAGGTCTGGGATTTGCCAATATTACCGGCCTTTCCAGCCGTACGCTGTCGGTGGCTAACGGTATTATCGGCACATTGTGCGCGCTATGGCTTTACAATAACTTTGTCGGTTGGCTGACTTTTCTGTCGGCAGCAATTCCCCCGATTGGCGGGGTGATCATCGCCGACTATCTGCTGAACCATCGTCGCTATGCCGACTTCAGCAAAGCGCAATTTATTTCCGTAAACTGGATAGCGATCCTGTCCGTTGCATTGGGCATTGCCGCAGGTCACTATATTCCCGGTATTGTGCCCGTCAACGCCGTACTTGGCGGCGTATTCAGCTATATCCTGCTGAATCCACTTTTTAATCGCAGCCTTGCTAAATCACCAGAGGTCAGCCATGCAGAATAATAACATCACCCTTCGTCAGGCACGTTTACAGGGACGCGAAGGATTGTGGCAGCTCACGATTGAAAACGGGCGCTTCAGCCGGATTGAGCCACAGGACACCGCCACGTTACCGCAGGGCGAAGTGCTTGATGCCGAAGGCGGCCTGGCCATTCCACCGTTCGTTGAGCCACATATCCATCTGGACACCACGCAAACCGCAGGCGAGCCGAGCTGGAACCAGTCTGGTACGTTATTTGAAGGCATTGAGCGTTGGGCCGAACGTAAGGCAATGCTCACGCACGAAGACGTCAAAGCGCGCGCCATGCAGACGCTGAAGTGGCAGATGGCCAACGGCATCCAGTATGTCCGCACGCACGTTGACGTTTCCGATCCGACGCTGACTGCACTGAAAGCCATGCTGGAGGTGAAGCAAGAAGTCGCGCCGTGGGTAGAGCTGCAAATTGTCGCCTTCCCGCAAGAGGGCATTCTTTCTTACCCCAACGGTGAAGCGCTATTAGAGGAAGCCGTGCGTTTGGGCGCAGACGTCATTGGCGCGATCCCCCACTTTGAATTTACGCGTGAATATGGCGTTGAGTCGCTGCACAAAATTTTCGCTCTGGCGCAGAAATACGATCGGCTTATCGATGTGCACTGCGACGAAATTGACGATGAGCAGTCACGCTTTGTTGAAACCGTCGCGGCGCTGGCGCATCGTGACAATATGGGCGAACGCGTGACCGCCAGCCATACCACGGCAATGCATTCCTATAACGGCGCGTATGCTTCCCGCCTCTTTCGCCTGTTGAAAATGTCCGGCATTAACTTTGTCGCGAACCCACTGGTAAATATTCACCTGCAAGGGCGCTTTGATACGTATCCTAAACGTCGCGGCGTAACGCGCGTCAAAGAGATGCTGGAAGCGGAGATCAACGTCTGCTTCGGCCATGATGACGTCTTCGACCCGTGGTATCCGCTGGGCACCGCCAATATGCTGCAGGTACTGCATATGGGATTACATGTGTGTCAGCTGATGGGATACGGACAAATCAACGATGGGCTGAACCTGGTTACCACCCACAGTGCGAAAACCCTGCACCTGCAGGATTACGGTCTGAACGTGGGAAACTCCGGAAATCTGGTGATTTTAGCGGCAGAAAATGGATTTGACGCGGTTCGTCGCCAGACGCCTGCACGTTATTCCATTCGTCACGGGCGAGTCATTGCTGAGACAGTGCCAAGCCAGACCACGCTGCATCTGGCGCAGCCGGAAGCGGTGACGTTTAAGCGCTAAGTTGTTCTATCCAGTGTCGGATGGCACAAGCCTTGCCATCCGACACGGTCTCTCATCGTCAGGCTTGTAATAAGCTGGCGCGCACCTTGATCACGACCTTTTTGATTTCCCCCGGCCCCCCCACCATACAGCCCGGTTTATGCGGCTCGCCCGGCATAAAAATCGCAAATCTTCCCGGCTTCAGTACGATCGCCTGCTCATCGGCAATCTCGCTGCACAACTGATAGTCATCCTCAACATGCATCTCATCGCACTGGCGAGCAGAATCGGTCATCCCGAACAGAATGCGTTCTTCGCCAGACAACAGCACCTGAATATCAATGTACTGCTGATGCAGTTCCGCTTTCTTTTGCTCTGGGCTCTGCGTCGCAAACTGCATGACATTCATAAAAATAGTATCGCCCTGCAACGCGTAGCGCCCTGGCGTTTTCTCCTGCGGATTCGCCGCAATGGCAAGCGTTAATGCCTGCTGTAAGACCGGATGTAATCCGGCAGAAGGCAGTGAACGCAACTCATCTGATATCATCATCATTCTCCCTGGGCCAACAGCGCGGCCCCCAGTAATCCAGCGTCATGGCGGTAATGCGCCGCCAGTAATTCCACGTGATAGGCCAAGGGCTCTTGTGCCAGATAATGTTCAACCAGCGCCAGATATCCTTCAGCCAGCCCAACGCTGCCGCCAATCACCACAATCTGGCAATCGGTCGTGGCCTTCATATCGGCGACAAGCCTTGCCAAAGCACGCGCCGAGCGATGGATCAACCTGCTTGCCTGCTCATCTCCTTGCCCGGCGCGGCTAAAAATGGTTTTGGCATCGCATCCAGCAAGCGTACCTTCGGCTGCAGCCGCGATCCCTCGACCGGAAGCAATCGCCTCGACGCAGCCCACACGTCCGCAGCCGCAGGCCGGTCCATTGGGATCCGCCAGCGTATGTCCTAAGTGCCCAGCCAGACCACCAGACCCGGTGAGTAACTTGCCGCTGCTGATCACGCCGCCGCCGACGCCTGTCGACACGGTGATAAACACCATGTCGCTTATCTCATCTGCCATAGCGTGGTATTCCGCCCAGGCCGCCGCCTGTGCGTCATTGACTGCCAGCGTCGGCAGGCCGGTGATTTGTTCCAGCGTTTGTGTTAGCGGAAAATGCATCAACCCGCCAAGGTTATGCGGGTTCAGCGCCAGTAAAGCCCCCTCACGGATAATCCCCGTCGAGGCGATCGCCACCCGATTAGCACGCCCCTGTAGCGGTGCAACCAGGGCTTGTAGCGCAGCGCGCAGCGCCTCCGGCGTTTTGCTGGCGGGCGTCGGCAATTCACGCCGCTCGCGAATTTGCAGATTACTGTCTAACAGCGCGGCAGCCAGTTTGGTACCGCCGATATCCATTGCCAATGTGGTCATGACACCGCCTTCTGCATCGCGGTGATACGCTTTTTATCCCGTTGCTCAAGTAACGACATACTTCTTCCCTTTCGCTAATTGCCCGGTTCAACACCGGGCAATGGGATTAACTTTTGGATTTCACCATGGTGCTTTTGTCACCGCCGAACGGCACAGCCCCGCTGAACGGTCGACCATCAATGGCATCATGCGTACGTAACGCTTCAGGACGCAGCCAGCGCTGTACGCGGGACGGCATATCGAGACCAATCAGCAGGATCACCACAAATGTCAGACCGAAAGAGAGCGATCCCAGCGCGGTGCCCAGATCCAGACGTTGGGCAATCAGCGCGCCGATGATCGGTGCCAGAGCCCCACCCAGTGCGCCCACGTTATAGGTGAAGCCCAGGCCCGCCGCACGCTGGTCGGTATCGAAATAGCCGCCAATCAATTTTGGTAAGATCCCGGAGATCCCCTGGCCGAGCATTTGCTGGAAAAACAGCAGCAAACCCAGTACCCAGACGTTTGAACCGCCTATCGCAAACACCGGAATAATCAGCAACTGCGAGGCCAGCAAACTGCAGACATAGGCTTTACGCGTACCCAGCCAGTCGCCAAGAAAACCGCCGACGCAACAACCGACCGCCGCACCAAAACCGCTAAAGAAGAGCACTCTGGCCACCGTGGAAGGATCGTACAGCAGTTCGGTTTTCAGATAGGTTGGCAACAGTGCCTGAATCGGCCACGAGTACAGGAAGGCGAATAGTACGACCACCATCAGCATGACGCCCGTCGGCCAGCGCTTCCCGCTGCTTTGCACCATAAAGCTAATGAAAATAAACGCACATATCAGGCCGAGGACCGCCACTATAGCCGCATTTTGCAGGTCGCCAGCAAAGCAGAACCACAGCGCGGTTGCAGCGGCGATCGTCATCAGAATATTAATTACCCGATGCTCGCCCCGGTAGAGAATATCCACCATCGTGCGCACTGGCGCTTTGCCTTCGTGTTTCTCTTTCCAGTCTTCCGCTTCCGGAATATTTTTACGCAGCCAGAGGGCGAAGATAATTGGCAGAATGCCGATGAAGAACAGCGCGCGCCACCCCCAGACCGGAACCACCAGGCTGTAGACCTGCGCGGCGATCACCGCGCCAACAGAGAAACCGGAAATCAGGAAGCCACTGGCTTTATTTCGCAGGTGTTTAGGCCAACTTTCAATAACATAGGTTGCACTGGAGCCGTACTCACCCGCCATTCCCATACCAATAACCAGGCGGGCGATAAACATGGTGGTGTAGCCCGGCGCGAAGCCGCAGGCCAGCGTCCCCACGGAGAACAGAATGATGCTGGTGACCATTGCCAGGCGGCGTCCGTAACGGTCGCCCATTGCCCCCAGCATTAACCCGCCAAACCAACGGGAGATAAAGGCGGCCGAGATCAGGCTGGCGGCCTGCACCGTCGTCAGTCCGAATTCGCCCTGCACTTCTGTCAGCACCAGGGCGATTAACACAAAATCGAAACCATCAAGCAAATATCCCAGCCAGGCGGCGGAAAATGCCCGCCATTGTGCCCGATTGAGATGGCGATACCACGGGATGCTCTGGGTAGAAGTACTCATTTTACTCTCCCGACGATCTTTGTTGTTGTGCCGGGTGGTGGCTTTGCCTTACCCGGCTTACGGTCGAAAAATCCAGGCCGGGCAAGCGAAGCGCCCCCGGCGACCCGCGATTACGCCTTTTCCGCCAGCAGTTGGTTTGCCAGCGCTTTCAGTTCCGGCAGATAGCGTTCATCTACCGGAGCAAAGGGTTTACGGCACAGTGGAATAGAAACCACATCCATATAGTGCAGTACTGTTTTCAGGCCGCGGAACACGCCAACCTTAATAAGCAGATCGATAACCTTATTGCACTCGGTTTGCAGCTTTTGCGCCGTGCGGATGTCGCCTTCTTTGAGCGCTTTCACAATTCCCTGATAACGCCATCCCATGATGTTGTAAGTGCTACCGATACCTCCATCTGCGCCTGCTAGCAGTCCAGAAGCGAAGATCTCATCATAACCGTTATAAAGCACCAGATCGGGATGAGCGCGGCGGATCTGTTCCATCTGATAGAGATCGCCCGAAGTTTGCTTCAGTGCGCCAACGCCCGGCAACGTCACCAGCGTGTTGATCTGATCCAGCGTCAGTTTTACGCCGCTCAGTGCCGGGATGTTATAGACCACCATCGGTAAGCCATCGGCGGAATCGATAATTGCGCGGTAGTGATCGCAGTGCTCTTCAAAGCTGAACGGATAGTAAAACGGCGTGACGGCCGAAACCGCATCAAATCCGTATCGATGCGCAGCGCTCGCCAGCTGTTGACTCTCTTCGGTGCTCACCGTGCCAACATGGGCGATCAGCGTCACCTTGCCTTTTGCTTCTTCAGCAACAATTTCCAGAACCTGCTCTCTTTCAGCGCGGTTCTGGACAAAAGCCTCACCCGTTGAGCCACCAACGTAGAGCCCATCGATCCCCTGCCCAATGTTGAAACGCACCAGACGGCGCAGGCTCTCGATGTCCAGTTTCTGTTGGTTATCGAATGGAGTTAACAACGCTGGCATTACGCCTTTTAAATTTCTTGCCATAACGACCTCTGACGATGATTAGTGTTATCTGACTGCATACCTTTATACCTGTTATACCAGATCAAATAAGCAGCAATACAATAGAGAACGCTTATAGTGCGATCTACCTCACTAAACACTTCATCCTTCGAGCCGCCTCTGCGTTGGCTGCGTTCGCTCACCCCTGTCACATAGTTATCTATGCTCCAGGGGACTCGCTCTCTTGCCGCCTTGATGCAACTTGAATGATTTTGGGTTTAAAAGATCGTCAGGATCGCGATTACTTACGCAATTTTTTACTTTTGCTGAAGGCGTGCCAGGTTGCGGAAACGCTATTGAGATGTTCTTGCAGTGCACGGTCTGCTTCTTCAGGATCGCGCTGACGAATCGCATCGACAATAGCGATATGCTGCTGATAACTCACGTTATTGTGTTCATACAATTCTTGATCGGCAACGGCCGGACGGGCAGCAATTAACCAGTCTAACAGCGCAACATGGATCGCCATAAAGATGGGATTGCCCGGGATCTCCGCCAGTACGCGGTGAAAATCAACGTCCGAACGGATGAACAACGTATTGTCATCGAGCGACTGGCTGTTGATCTCCAACGCTTTCGCCAGCCTGTCGATTTGCTCATCTGTCGCATGTTCGGCGGCGTATCGAACCAGGCTTGATTCAAAGAACAGTCGCAACTGCTCGAAGTGGGCAATGCCGCCGGGATGTGCGAGGAAATCTTTCGCCATACCAGACAGCTCGCTGATGATGGTATCAGCTGAAGGACGCGAAACGCGGGCGCGCTCGCCGTTGTTGATTTGTACCAGACCTTTGCGTTTTAACGCGGCCAGCGCTTCTCGTACAGAAGGACGGCCCACGTTAAAGAAGGCCATTAGCTCCCGTTCAGACGGCAACTGTTCGCCCTCGCCAAATTCCCGACGACGAATCATCTGCTCCAGTTCTTCCTCAACCATTTCAGACAGTTTTTTACGCGCCAGCGGGCGATTGCGTAAGCTACGGCCAATGGTGGATGGAGAGTCTTCAGCTTGCGAATCAAATGCGTTCATAGGGTCCATTCAGCTAAGTCGTGGTGACAAACAACAGCGGGTTTATCCTAACACAGGATCGAAAGCAGGGTGAAATGATGGTCGATCCGCCCCCGCTGGCTTATTGATAATATACGTAACAGCAATATTATTTTAAGCGAGTATCTTCCGCCTATTTTTAATTTAATAGAGTTATATCATCTTCATGAAATTTATGAACATTAACGTGATAATTTATCATAACCATCTATTTTATAACGATAAATAATTAAACCCTTGAATTAAAAATAAGATATTCACTCCATAAAAAATGCCCAGAAAAATATAACATCCGTTGGGATAACAGCGTTATTACCGGATTTATCTTCTTCTCTGGCATGGAGTGAAACAATGTTCGGCATCATTATCTCTGTCATCGTTTTATTAACGATGGGTTACCTGATCCTCAAAAACTACAAACCGCAGGTCGTGCTGGCCGCCGCTGGGATCTTCCTGATGATCTGCGGCGTCTGGCTGGGCTACGGCGTGTTGGTCGCTGACGATAAGAGCAGTGGCTATCTACTGGTCGATATTTACAACGAAATTTTGCGTATGCTCTCCAACCGCGCAGCCGGACTGGGGTTATCAATCATGGCAGTGGGTGGTTATGCCCGCTATATGGATAGAATGGGAGCCAGCAGAGCGATGGTTAGCCTGTTAAGCCGCCCATTAAAGCTAATCCGCTCACCCTATGTTGTGCTTGCCGCCACCTATGTGATTGGTCAGATCATGGCTCAGTTCATTACCAGCGCTTCCGGTTTAGGCATGCTGCTGATGGTGACGCTGTTCCCGACGCTGGTCAGTCTTGGCGTGAGTCGTTTATCCGCGGTGGCGGTCATTGCCACCTCGATGTCAATTGAGTGGGGCATCCTGGAAACCAACTCAATTTTTGCCGCGCAGGTCGCAGGCATGAAAATCGCTACCTACTTCTTTCAGTATCAGTTACCCGTCGCATCGTGCGTGATCGTTGCCGTCGCTATTGCGCATTTTTTCGTTCAGCGGCAGTTCGATAAAAAAGCATTCCCGGAAAGCAACGGATTCGCTGAACAAAAGACGCTGGAAAACGTACCTCCACTCTATTACGCCATTCTCCCCGTTATGCCGTTGCTTCTGATGCTGGGATCGCTTGCCCTTGCACATATGGGGCTAATGAAAGCAGAGCTGAATCTGGTGGTGGTGATGCTGATGAGCATGACGCTGACCATGTTTGTAGAATTCCTGCATAAACATAATCTGCGCGAAACGATGGATGATGTGCAGGCTTTTTTTGACGGCATGGGGACGCAGTTTGCCAACGTTGTCACGCTGGTGGTCGCCGGTGAGATCTTTGCGAAAGGGTTGACGACTATCGGGACTGTCGACGCCGTAATAAAGGGCGCAGAGCATTCCGGTCTCGGCGGCATCGGCGTGATGATCATCATGGCCGTGGTTATTGCCGCCTGTGCGATTGTCATGGGGTCAGGCAACGCACCGTTTATGTCTTTTGCCAGCCTCATTCCGGATATTGCCGCCGGGCTGCATATTCCTGCAGTAGTGATGATTATGCCGATGCATTTTGCCACTACGCTTGCCCGCGCGGTGTCACCCATAACCGCTGTAATTGTCGTGACATCAGGTATTGCCGGCGTATCGCCCTTTGAAGTGGTAAAACGTACAGCAATCCCGATGGCAGTAGGATTTGTGGTGAATATGGTAGCCACCATCGCGCTGTTTTACTGATCCCGAAGCCAGAAAACAGAACAGGCCCGAAAGGGCCTGTTTTTTTATTTCACTATTTATTTCACTACGCGCAGCGCTGGACGCCCACCGCGAGGTGGCGGCGGAGTGTCATCAGGATCGTTGTCGTCGCCATTGTCAGGTTTATCGCCATCAATGACCGACATGACTGTTTCACTCTCAAAACCAGACGCGTCGTTGTCGTCATCATTTAAGCTGGCGACATCTTCATCGTAGGCGGCTTCCGGTTCGAACATCGTACCAGCGCCATTTTCACGTGCATAAATTGCCAGAACAGCAGCCAACGGCACAGACACCTGACGCGGCACACCACCGAAGCGCGCGTTAAAGCGCACTTCATCGTTAGCCAGTTCCAGGTTGCCCACCGCACGCGGTGCAATATTCAGAACAATTTGCCCGTCACGCGCATATTCCATTGGAACCTGCACGTCCTGGAGCGTCACATCCACCACCAGATGCGGCGTGAGCTGGTTGTCTAGCAACCACTCATAGAATGCGCGCAGCAGATACGGACGGCGTGGTGTTAGCTGTGGCAAATCCATACAGGTTAACCCCGGCCCAGACGCATTTCACGTTCAGGCTCAGTCAGAGAAGCCAGGAAAGAGTCACGTTCGAAGACGCGAGTCATGTACCCTTTCAGTTCTTTCGAACCTGCACCGTTGAATTCAATACCCAGCTGCGGTAAACGCCACAGCAGCGGCGCCAGGTAGCAGTCTACCAGGCTGAACTCATCGCTCAGGAAGTAAGGTTTCTGGCCAAATACTGGTGCAATTGCCAGCAGTTCTTCGCGCAGACGCTTACGCGCGACTTCGGCTTCAGATGCAGAACCGTTCACGATGACATTCATCAGCGTGTACCAGTCTTTTTCAATACGCTGCATGTACAGGCGGCTTTCACCACGCGCAACCGGGTAAACCGGCATCAGCGGCGGATGCGGGAAACGCTCATCCAGGTATTCCATAATGATGCGAGATTCCCACAGAGTGAGCTCACGATCCACAAGCGTCGGCACGCTTTGATTCGGGTTGAGGTCAATCAGATCCTGAGGCGGGTTATCCTTCTCCA
>OGSJ01000692.1_pt1 | contig 16442 bp, 7 predicted proteins | sample 1573851 | NCBI WGS metagenome assembly OGSJ01 (sample SAMN03295846, study PRJEB24534) | human gut metagenome | isolation source: fecal sample 6 from infant 6 | host: Homo sapiens | place: USA: Pittsburgh, PA | collected 2014-07 | reverse complement strand
TTTGGCATCTGTCGGTTTATCCGCTGGGTACGTGGCATACCCGAACCTGTTATATGTGATTTAACCGTCGGTAAACTTCACGCTGCGCTAGTTAACGCGGTGAAAGAGCAGGTTAAGCGTGATTGATTTTTACTTAAAACGGGCATGGGATGACATGCCCGTTTTATTGCTTCAAGGATTACATGAGGTGGGAAGCACGGTTACTCCGACATCGCCTGACCTGTTCCACGCTTAACAGCCGGTATATCGCCTGTATCATTCAGCGCCCCCGGAAACGTCTTCAGCCACTGCGCGACTTTCTGTTTATTTATATTCACCACGCTCATACCTTCCAGGCATCCCCATAATTCTCTTGTATGCTGGGGTGTAATCACAATGCAGTCTTTCATGGCACGGATTTTTACTGGCATACCGTTGATGAAACCAGCGCGTTTTAACCAGTCGCCGCCCAGAAGAAGATATTTCATGTCTATGCGCGCATACAGTTCGCAGCAGGCGGCACTGTCCTGCGGCGTTTCCGCGCGGGGATGAACGGGTGCCGCGTTGGACTGGTTGCCGTGCAGACGGCGGGCGCTGTTTTTGCGTACCAGCTCGCGGTTTTCAATCATGCCGGTGAAAGCGTCTGATTCTGTTTTGCAAACCGTGAACTCTGGCTTAAAATTCGTCGCAGCCATTTTCAACTCCTCAGTAGTTGGTTGTGGTTAGCGGTATGGGGGTGTTGCAGCACCTTCATATCGCGAATTCCTCGTTAAACTCTCTTTGATACTTCCTTTGCCGTTCGGCGTAATTTCTGGTGCTCATTATACAGAGCTGAATATAAATCCAGCGGTTTGGCGTGGGGTAAATTTGGAATTTGCGAGGGAGATTCAGGAAATAACAGTATATATTTTTTAATTCGAGAAACGACAACGCTTCGGCCTGCAAATCATTTCAACTAGCCTCCTCCCGATATCTGTTCGTTCGCAAACCTGGCGCTAATGCCCCATAGGTTGCCGCTACCCCCCTCCTCTCAGACCCCTCAAAAATTCATCAAACCTATAGATTAACGATTTACATCACCCTGATTTTGTTATGTGATCCTGTTACAGGCTTTAGTAACGCCCTGCCCAGCCAACCGTAACAGGACTTCATCGATGGAATTTTATCAGGCCGATCCGACGCTTGAGAACTACTGGCGTGGTGTGATCCTCTTTGGAAGGAACGTCGCATCTTATAAGTTCGCGCTGGCGTCTGCGTTGTATGAAGTGGATAAGACGGGCAGCGATTTGATTACGCTCGACCAGCTTGCCGTGCCGTTCAGCCGCTATCTTTGCGAGCACCTGAAGCATGCGCCAAAACAGATCACCTCCCGCAGCAGTCAGTTTTTGGAAACCTGTCTGAAGTTCAACCGAGGTGAAATCACCCACGCTCAGCTCATTGAAGCGACGGTGCGCCTTGGCTTTAACAACGTGATTGATGCCTTTCACTACGTGAACCAGGGCGAGATCGATAAACGTTTTTTCCTTGATGAGCGCAAAACAAACAACGGGATCCGCCTGACGGATAACTTCTTTTTACTGGGCGAACGCCTGCAGTATAAAAACCTCGCCTTTGAAACTAATGCCCGCTGGAACCTGGTGGAACAAGCCTGGTCGATGGGGGTATCACGTAACCTTGTGGGCGTGGAGTTTGACGAAGATAATCAGCTGTTGTTCATGAAGGTGAATGCGCGGCGCGTAGACATCACCAGCTGCCGCGACAGCCTGAATGGTTACCAGAAAGGACGATGTTTTTACTGCTTTAAACCCATCAGTCTGGTACCGGGAGACGCAGAACTGGCGGACGTCGACCACTTTATTCCCTGGGCTGCCCGCCATGAGGTGAGCAATATTAACGGCGTATGGAACTTAGTGCTGGCCTGCCGGTGCTGTAACCGTGGCGTTGAAGGTAAATCTGCACGCATTCCCGAGCTCAGGCTCCTGCAGCGGTTACACACCCGCAATGAGTATTTTATTCAGAGCAAACTGCCGTTACATGAGACGATTGTTCTACAGACAGGGCAACGTCCTGAAGCACGGAAAAGCTTTCTTCAGCGTAACTGGCAGGCCGCGCTGGACAAACTTATCCATACCTGGAAACCCAACGCGGAAGGCGAGGCAACGTTTTAATGACACTTCACTACTATCAGAATCACGCACAGGATTTCTTCGATGGCACGGTTAATGTCGATATGACCCCGCTTTACGAGGCCTTCACCCAACATCTGCCTAACGGTGGCCGTGTTCTGGATGCGGGCTGCGGTTCAGGACGAGACGCAAAAGCATTTCATGAGATGGGGTATCAGGTGGATGCTTTTGATGCCTCTTCCGCTATGGTGGAGCTGGCAAGGCAACATACCGGGTTACCCGTGCAACTGATGACGTTTTCAGAGATCGACGGTAAAGCGCAGTACGATGGGATCTGGTGTTGTGCATCTTTGCTGCATGTCCCCTCTTCTGAGTTGCCTAAAGTGATGCAGAAGATTGCGGATGCGCTTAAGCCTGGCGGCGTTTGGTACGTATCTTTTAAGTATGGCAACGGTGAACGGGTACAGGGTGAACGACGGTTTACGGACCTGGATGAAGAGGGGCTGCGGATGGGAATAAGTAATATAACAGATGTGGCGATAACTTCGCTTTGGGTTACGCAGGATTATCGGCATGAAAGAAGTGAGAGATGGTTAAATGGGATATTACATAAAAAAAACACTATTTTTTAGAGTGGCTTTTACTTATCGGTGAAGGACTTATATTGAGATGTTCAGTTGTACACATCTCATCTTCATGCAGACATAAATGGCTATATCACTCTATCCTCAACAAAGATGTTATCGTAGCTCTAATGAACTTAGAAACTCATAGTCCAAACATTTAGCTCGTTCTCTTTTTTTGACAAGTCATACAAATTTCGTATTTTACTATTGAACCATCACCATAATTGTTATATAGCGTAATAGGTGGTTTTTCAGATATTATATTTGCTCATCACTTAAGTGAAATTTTCTTTTACTTAGAAATCATAAATGAAAGCAATGATGATCAAGCAATTAATCAATATTTGATATGTCATATATCAGTAGTGTTCCTCCTGGCCACCTACAAAAATTAGGTATTGCCATACAAACGCTTCGAGGGTACGCTAATCGGTTTTTTAAATTAAACATTCATTAAGTCTTGTCTCGCTTGACTATAAGGAGAATGCTTTGGTTCAATCAGAATGCATTTCATGGACAAAATGTACTTCATGGCTAACAAACTTTCTTAGTCGTAGAGGATTGAGACAACCCGATGGTCGCCCGCTTTATGAATATCAAGCGACGAATGAAGAATATGTGGACTTAACGCAGTTACTTCGAGCGGTTAGCCAAACTACAAATATTGTTGATGATAAAGGCTATGCTTCCTGTTTTGTGTTTTTTTGCTCTGAATGGTACCGCAGAGACTATGAGCGGAATTGTGGGTGGACTTGGGAGCCCATTTATAAAAAGCTAGGTACATCGTTAACGGCGACGGAACTAAGGCATATCGTTCCTAAAGGGATGGAGAGTTACTGGATGCGACCAATTCGATTTTATGAATCGGATAGACGTAACTTTCTAGGAACGTTGTTCAGTGAGGGTGGTCTACCTTTTCGTTTACTGAAGGAATCAGATAGTAGTTTTCAAACCGTATTTTCCCGGATCCTTAATCAGTATGAACAAGCTCAGATAGCAGGTTTTTCCATGCTTTCGCTGGTAAGAAACATTATAGAAAGATCTTCGCTTCCAGCTGTTTTTATTGAAGACACATCAGTAGAGCTCATCAGTCATATGGCAGAAAAACTCAGCTCATTGGTACTGATGTATAATCTAAGCGATGATTCTGAACCAGTAGCGCAGCTTGATAAAACGCATCCAAAATGGCGGGATGAATTCCCTATGCCACTTGATGATGAAACAGGCACCCGCTTTCTAAATGGATTGTTACGTACTGCATCTATAGAAACAAAACCCCGTTCAAAAAAAAATAAATGTACCGGTTGTCAGTTCTTTTGGACAGAAAAATCGCCGGATCAAATACGTGCGATAGTTTCGTTACCAGATGAACTCTCTTTTCCAATTATTAGTGAACCTTCAACTACACGATTTGAACTTGCTATTTACGAAGGCATTAACGAAGTTGCAAGCCTTGGTGTAGTCTATGCGTCCCTCGAAAAATCACATGCCAGAATTCGCATCCGTAAAAATGAATCACGATTTGCCAGACATGCCCCTTCTGCGAGTTTATCGTTAGTTGCTCGGGCAGGCGGAATGAATGTTGGCGCAATAAAACTGGATGATAGCGAAATCGCCATTGGTGAGGTTCCACTTACTTTTGTTGCTGAAGGAGAACGATGGCTATTACAAGGGCAAGCTTCGTGCAATGTTCGTAACAGCGATGTTCTTATTGTTCTACCTCGAGATAAGACAACTGTTTCAGGATATGAAACGACTTTGAATACAATTTCAGTCTTAGGCTTCGAAACACTCTCCGTAAAAGGTTGCCATGAATTAATTATTTCCGGAGATGAAATATATCGTATACGCACTGGGAAAGAACAGACTAACCCTGGTGGGGTTGAGTTTTATGGTAAAAGAGTAAATTGGGTATGCAACCCTACTGAAACATTCCTTGGGGTCCCTAAAGTCACCTCGAAAAATCCTGATGTAAAACATATCCAATTTAAACCTTATTTTAATAGTAAATCAATCGAAGAATGCCAGTTACAAGAGATGATGGGATCTCAATTTGTTTCCGTCAGGAATAGTGATAATGAGACGATACTCCGTCGAAAAATTGGAATATTACCGGCAGACTTTAATGTTGAGATTCACGGTGGCGATCAGGCTAATGAAGGTACCATTGTCATCTCAACGCAACATCCCTGCATGTCTGTCTTAAAAAATAAAACATTCGAGATTGCGCGAAAGCGCGCAGCAGGACGCACCGAGATATTACTCAAAGCCGAAGGCATCCCTCCCGCCTTTATCTCTCTGGAAATTTATCCTAATTTGGGGGCTGACTCAATTGAATTGACTTTACCTTATCCTGCTAAAGGTTGTTTGGTTTTTGATGCAAATGGAGACCTTCTTGATAAAAATATCACTTTGCATGATTTACTTGGTTCAAGAGCCTACTTGTTTGGTAAAAATGGTGAACCGACTCGATTTTCACTGGAATTACATCTACGCACTATAAATGGTCAACAGGCATGGCATGAATGGTTTTATACGGCAGTAGAACGCCCTATTGAACTCAATTTATACAGTCTAAGAGAACATATTGAAAATTTGCTATCTCTTGAATCAGGAATTGACCAGGTTGTGGATATGCGAATCAGAGGTGCTGGCGTAGCGATGAGCTGGCAGATTCGGCGCTACAAATACAGTTTGCGTTATGATTATGAAAAAGAAGTTCTCACCAGCCAGTCGACAAGCTATCGTGCCGGGCAACTCCCTTCTCCCGTCATCATGTTATTGAGCGAGCCAGAGCGAAAAGCAGTCTCGTTGTCATCGAGGCTAAGTGAGGGTGTACCTGTTGGTGAATATGAACTGAGTTCAATCGTTAGCAAAAACGGGCCTTGGCTAGTAGTCCCAAAGGAAGGTGATGAAATGGCGTTTCGTCCATGCTTCATTCGTGGCGAATCTTCCTTACATGGCGATGAAAGTAGCGTTCGTTCACTTCAGAAAGCCACCCAACTTTTTAATCCCCAGGCAAAAGTGAATACCATAACGCTGGTGCTTGATCAGATGGCTACCGATCCTGCGCACTCCGGTTGGCAGTTTATGCACAGTCTTTATGAACATTTTGGCTATCTTCCGCTGGCTACATTTGAAGTATGGCGAGCACTCGTACAACATCCAAGAGCGCTGGCGATGTCTCTCTTCAAATTTGAAATGTCCGCCGAGTATTTAAACCGCATTGAGAATGAATTCCCTGTTTTTTGGGAGTTTTTCCCTATATTAGAAATCAAATCCGCAGCAGAAACCTTCAAACGATTCCTGACCCAAAAAGGGGCACAAGATGAAGTTTTGGTAACACTGCTGAGTAAGATGTATCGACAATTAGGGATCGTATTTCCAACTTATGCCGATGAAATTGAAAAATGGTTAAGTTATGGGAAATTTCCTCCTCCCATTCCAACATCCTTTGTCCGTGAGTGGTATCAGGAGCTTTTACGCGAACACAGTGAAGCTCGGTGGCCAGAATATGGCTGTAAGCGACTGCATAACTGGATGTCATCACAAACAGATGTAGTGATAGATATTTATCCCGAGGCTGATTATCGCTATTCAGTTGCCTGGTTACCTGTTTTCGCGGCTGCAGTGGCAAGCGGTAAAACTTCCTTTGAAACTGTGTTTGAACACAAACCTGGCGCCGTATTTTTCCTGAGACAAGTCCGGGACTTCGATTCTCGCTGGTTCAAGGCCATATTCCAGTGCAGCCTTCTGCGTTATATTTCAAAAAATAAAAAGGATTAAAGATGACTACACGCTTTTTTTCGTCGCTTATTGAACAATCGTTGTCTCGCTCAACCGAAGCAACGCTCAGTATTATGGGGATCACAAACCCGAACTTACGCAAGCATCTCGCAGAGCAAATGGGTGCCGATTGTGGGAAATCAGGCTCATTTCTTGCCTCACCAGTATTCCAGCAAATGTTTGGCTGGAAAGAGTCAAATTATACAATGCGCAACCTGACCGAAGGTAAGGCATTACTGAGTAAAGCTGTTGTTGATTCACTAGATGATCATAACAACGGTCGTTACCGTTTTGGTGCAGACTGGAAACCCTTCACTCACCAGCTAGCCAGTTGGAAGGCTTTACTGGAAGATAAACATTCGGTAGTGGTGACAAGTGGTACGGGGTCAGGCAAAACGGAATGTTTTATGGTTCCTGTGCTGGAAGACCTCTACAGAGAATTACATGAAAATAGCAACAACCCACTTGTCGGCGTCAGGGCCCTTTTCCTCTACCCCCTCAATGCCCTAATTAATTCACAGCGGGAGCGCCTGGATGCGTGGACACGTGGATTTGGTACTGGGATCCGTTACTGTCTTTATAATGGCAATACAGAAAATCTTCACGCTTCGGTAAAAAGCGAGCAGGCAAAAAGGCCAAATGAAGTGCTTTCACGCGAAAAGATGCGTGAAGAACCCGCACCAATTCTGGTAACAAACGGCACGATGCTGGAATATATGATGGTCCGCCAGATTGATGCTCCAATTATTCAACAGTCTAAAGCACAAAAATCATTACGCTGGATAGTACTGGATGAAGCGCATACCTATGTCGGATCGCAGGCCGCTGAATTAGCTCTGCAGTTACGCCGCGTAATGACGGCCTTTGGCGTGACGCCAGACGATATGCGTTTCGTGGCAACCTCTGCAACTATTGCCGGAAGCGATGCCGAAAAACAACTGAAAAAATTCCTCTCTGAATTATCCGGTATACCGCAGGAGCGCATCGACGTACTGGACGGAAGCCGGGTGATTCCGAAACTGGCATCATGCAAACACGTTTATATTCCTTTAGAAGAAATTGAACAAATCCCTGATACAGACATGAAGGGCGTAAGCCCTGAGCGCTTTGAAGCTCTTACGCATTCACCTGAAGCACATTACTTGCGTGAGATGTTAGTTACTCAGCCGGATCCAATGAAGCTGGATACGATGACGAAGCGGTTGAATACGCTGACCAAGCAGAATTATAGCCAGCAGGAAGTACTTCGCTGGATCGACGTCTGCTCTGGTACACAACCTAATCCTAAAGATCCGGCATTCCTGAAGATAAGAGCGCATATTTTCCAGCGCAATACCCAGGGAGTATGGGCTTGTGTTGATAAAGAGTGCAGACAAAAGCATGGCACTCCGCTGGAAAAGGGCTGGCCCTTTGGTTATGTGTATGTGAATCAACGGCAAAATTGCGAATGCGGGAGCCCGGTCTACGAACTGGCATTCTGCAATGAATGTAACGAACCGCATCTTCTGGCCCGGGATAAAAATGGCAAACTTGTCCAATGGGAAAATAAAGGTGGCGATGAATTCTCTTTGCAGGATGAGGTGAATGTTGAAAACGTCGCTACTGAAGAAAAAGTTGAGAAAGAAAGTAGTTACCGCCCTCCACTTATTATTGCGGCAGAAAAGGCCAGTGAAACTGGTTATATCCTACAGCGACTCGATCGCAAGACTCGTCGTATTGGTGTAGTTAATAATGAAAGTATTGAACTGATTATTAACGATATTGAACAGGTATGTAGTGCCAGTGGCTGCGGCTACAGAGGCACGAGTGGAAAACAACCTTTCCGCCGCGCATTGTTGGGTGGACCGTTTTATGTCACCAATATTGTGCCAACCGTTCTGGAGTATTGTCAGGACTTTGTCAGCGAAGATGGAAAGGAGGGAGTGGGGCCTGATTCACTGCCAGGTAGAGGCCGCCGTCTCATTACCTTCACCGACAGCCGCCAGGGAACAGCGCGCATGGCGGTACGCATGCAGCAAGAAGCTGAACGCAGTCGCTTACGTGGCAGCGTAGTAGAAATATTGGGCTGGCATCAACGAAAACAGACTTCCACCACACCAAATGCCAATACAGATCTTGAAAAGTTAGCAGCGTTGGCAAAACAGGCACGCGAACAGGCCGATGAATTTAGAAGCTGGGGATTACCTGAACAAGCGAAGCTGGCAGAAGTACAGGCCGAGCAGCTTGAACAAGCTTTTCAGGCTGCGACCGGAGGTAACGTAGCGACCATTCTCATTTCCCGAACCTGGACAGAAATAGTTAATGAGCTTAGAGAGAAAGCCGATATTAGCGGCCCTATTCTGCAATATAATCACTATCTGAAGCCTGAAATTTTCAACGAAAACGGCGGGCCGCTGAAGCTATCGGAAATGTTGCTTTTCCGGGAGTTTATGCGTCGTCCTAAACGAACTAACAGCCTGGAAACGCAAGGGCTGGTGCGGGTTGGTTATCAGGGGCTAGAGAAGATTCATAAGATGCCGATGCATTGGCATGAGCAAGGGCTGACGCTGGATGACTGGAAAGATTTTCTTAAGGTTACTCTGGATCTGTACGTACGTGAAAGCAACTTCACACAACTGGACGATGAGTTAAAAAACTGGATTGGTAGTCGTTTTTCGTCAAAATTCGTCCGTAACCCGGAAACAAAAGATCCTGAAGATAATCAGAACAGACGCTGGCCACAAATTCGTAATGGCAATTTGTCCCATCGTTTGGTGAAGTTATTAATGCTTGGTGCGGGATTGAAAAAAGTAAATACGGCGACGATTGATATTATCAATACATGGTTAAAAGAAGCATGGAACCAGCTTACCGGGTCACTTGCCGTACTGAAGCCTGATGGTAACCGTTTCTATTTGCCGAAAGAGCATTTGACCTTCTCTTTAATAACGGATGCCTGGATTTGTCCGGTCACCAATAAAATTCTGGACACTGCTTTTAAAGGGTTAACCCCATATCTACCCACTCACATTTCCTTTGAACAACTCACCCAGACGCAATATGACGCATTTGTCGCGCAAAAGGTCACCATGCCAGAGATCTGGAAGGTGGATCGCTCACAAGAAGACTACGCTCCGGGTTTGGCTAAAGTACGTGACTGGGTCAGCAACGAGCCGCTGATCGCACAATTGCGTTCGGAAAATGTCTGGACGGATATCAACGATCGTGTCGTAGAAGGTGGCTTCTACTACCGCACTGCCGAGCACTCTGCCCAGCAGTCTTCAGAACGCCTGCAAAGCTACGAAAAGATGTTTAAGAACGGGCAGCTTAATGTTCTCAACTGTTCCACCACCATGGAAATGGGGGTTGATATCGGTGGCATTACCGCCGTGGTGATGAACAACGTACCGCCGCATCCGGCAAATTATTTACAGCGAGCCGGGCGAGCCGGACGTAGCAAGGAATCGCGCGCGATATCTTACACATTGTGTAAAGGTAACCCGCACGATCAACAGGTATTTGCCAACCCGCTCTGGCCGTTTGAAACGATGATCCCTGCACCGATGGTGGCGATGAACTCAGCCCGGCTGGTGCAACGCCACGTCAATGCGTTATTGCTCTCTGACTTTTTATGTCACGTTATTGGCGAAACGGACAAAGAAAAAACCAGCCTCGACAGCCTCTGGTTTTTCGGTGATGACGAAGATCAATCAAAATGTGAACGCTTTAAAGTCTGGCTTGAACGCCCCGAGCTTGATATTGACGCGGCGCTGGAAAGGCTGGTAAAAGGCACGGCGCTGCATGGCGCCAGCTCCCACAAATTGCGAGAGAAAACAGTTGATGCGATTACTCTTCTGCAACAGAGATGGCTTTCCGTCTATCGCGATCTTGTTGCACAGGAACGCGAATCGCTGCCGCAAACGCCTTATCGCAAGCGCATAGAACTGGAAAAAAAACGACATTGCGGCGAATATCTACTGCGCGATCTGGCGGCCAGAACCTTCCTTCCCGGATACGGCTTCCCAACGGATGTGGTGACGTTTGATAACTTCACAATGGAAGACTATATTCGCGAAAAATCGCAGAAAAGCCGGGATAAAAAAGATCGCGAAGATAACGTGTCGCGTTATAAAGGGCTCCCCTCCCGCAACCTTGGGGTTGCTATCCGTGAATATGCACCAGGTGCAGAAATTATTCTTGATGGTAGGGTCTTCCGTTCTGCCGGTGTCTCCCTGCACTGGCACAATATTAATGCCGATACGAATGAAGCGCAGCGTCTGGATTGCGCCTGGCGCTGCCACAAATGCGGGACCATCGGCTATGAAGAGGGAATGAGCAGTTCCGGGGTATTATGCTGTACCAACAGCACCTGTGGTGAAAAAATCATCATGGATAATCGCCGTCAGGTGCTGCAGCCTGCCGGGTTTGTAACCGATGCGCATGCGCCGGTGACAAACAACATTGAAACCATGAAATTTATCCCGGTTGTCCCTGCCTGGGTGTTTGTTAAAGCGGAACCCGTACCACTGCCTAACCCGACAATGGGGTATATGACGTCTGGTGCTGATGGTCATGTTTTCCAGCAAAGTCTCGGAGAAGGTGGTCATGGTTACGCATTATGCCTGAGCTGTGGGCGTGCGGAGTCGATGCTGAATGAAAATGATGCACCGAGAAGTATGGAAGCTCACTACCCACCTCGTCCAGGAAAAGCGGACCGCGATAGCCAAAATCAGCGGCTGATTTGCCCCGGTTCGACGGCACTGATGAAAAACGTCACGCTGGGGGCATTAGCACGAACAGATGTATTTGAAATGGTTCTGCGGAAGCCACAAAACGGTGAATACCTCCCGGATAATACAGAAGAAGGTCGGCTTGTCGCCATGACTCTGGCGGTTGCCCTGCGTCAGGCGCTGGCGGGTGTATTGGGTATTTCTGCTGCAGAACTGGGCTACGCTGTGCGTCCGGTCAGGCTGGAAGATGGACAATCGGTATTAGCCGTTCAACTTTACGATGTGATTAGCGGTGGCGCAGGTTTTGCGTCCAGTGCTCCATTACACATTGAGACCATTCTGCTGGGGATGGTGAAACAGCTGGGCTGCAACCATTGTGATACCGCATGCAGTGAATGTTTGCTCGATTCCCAAACCCGCCACGATCATGACCTGCTGGATCGTAAAGCGGCGCTGACCTGGCTTGGGGATGACTTCAGTTTCTACATTGGTTTACCAGATGAAGAGACATTCTCGCTACCAGATGCCCGATATTGCCCGGGACCGATTAGCGATACCCTTCGTCGGGCGATTAACGAGGGAGCTGAAAAACTCACACTGTGGATGAATGGGCCACTCAATGAATGGGATCTTTATGCCCGTCAATTCCGGGCGGCGATTCAGAACTACCGGATTAAAGACAATGTTGCGGTCGACCTTGTCATTCCTGCTGGCGTCGATGATCCGGAGTTGTTGCACGAACTTTCGCAGTTTACTGCTTTGGGCGTGCGTTTGTGTCATAGCGAACAGATTCTGGAATTGCCGATTGTTGCGCAAATCGCCTTTGCCGATCGCATAATGACGCTGGCTTCACGCAGCCAGCAGGCAACTATCCCGGGTCCAGGCTGGCACCTTAATGACGAACTGGTCGTTCGCAGCCTCGGCTATAAAACGGTAAAACTGAACGAGTTTGTTTTGCCGGGGAAAGCAGCGAACGCTGTTGAGCGTGTCAAAGACATAGAGATTCATAAACAGTTAAATGGTGCACTTTCGCAGTTCGGACAACGCTTCTGGGACACGCTGTTTAACAGCCATGAAGAAGCACAATCGCTGATGAAAAACCAGCGAATCACCAGCGTTCACTATACCGATCGCTATCTGCAAAACCCGGTTGCGCTGGCACTGCTGGGGGCGATACTGAAACCGCTAAAAACAAAGCTGACCGATGACGCGGAGCTTGAGCTTGATACTCTGTTTAAGCCCAAGGATCGTCCCGGCAACCGGCCGTTCCATGACTGGATGAGCGATGCGGATTTTCAGGATTTCGCCGACCAGTGGTTTACTGCGGCAATGGGCAGAGCGGTAGAACTGACGGTGTTCGATTCGCCACGTGATATTCCACATCATCGTAAGCTGACGGTGACCTTTGAAGATGGTCAGACGTTGAAGATTCGATTCGACCAAGGAATGGGATACTGGCGTATCGACTTCCCGTATGTATGGCGTAATTTTGACTTTGCCGAAGATGTGACTTATCAGCTAGTAAAACTGGCGCAAGCCTGCCAGGAGGGCAAAGTCCTTAATAGCGAGGAAAGCTGGGCAACGGATGTGCTGATAGAGGTGATGCCGTCTTAATGCATTAGCGCTCCCAATAAGGAATTGGGAGCGCTAAAACGACTCGAGTCAGCGATGGCCGATAACCCCAATTACGCTTTTTTACGCGAGTTTTTTTTACCGCTGCTGGCCGCGCGTTCGGCTTTAATCCTTTCCAGCAGGGCGGCAGCGCTGTTTTCTCCGCTGATAAGACTTGGGTTGTCAGCACGCCACTGGGCGGTAAGCTCGCCGCGGAAGGCCTTCGCCAGGATTGACTGGGTGAGGCTGTTGACGCGGGTCAGGGCGTTGTTGACCTGCTTTTCGATGGTGTCGGCGTAAGCGAAGAGTTGTTCGACGCGGCGGACGATTTCGTGTTGTTCGGGTAAAGGAGGGAGGGCAAAAGGAATATCGTTTAATACAGATAAACTAAGAAAAGGCTGCGCTCCTCCCTTTGTCTGCTCATTGAATATTCTATTTCTTTGAGAATCAAAGAAAATCTTTAGATAAGTTGGTGTTATCAGTTTGGATTTTTTTATTATCGCGATGTTTTTAAAACTGAACTCAATGTCGCTGTCTATTAAAACATTGTTCCCTGTTCCAGCCCCGATGTTAACAACAAGAAGATCACCTACTTCTGGGGCACATTTAAAATAAAGTTCTTTATGGTCTTTTTCTGAAATAAATCTTTCCTCAGAAAAATCGAGCTTACCTTTTGTTAGGTCTTTAGCCATAATGTATGGGTAGCCTTCACTTAACACTTTAGGAGTGTTATGAGCTCCATCTGTTATTTTTAAACTGATATGACCCAGTCTGTACCATTGCCAACTTTTTGGTATCAAAAATGGTATCTTTGCAGGGTATGGTTCTTTCGATAATTTACTGTTTTTTATCTTCTTTTCTATCCGTTCTTTTTCGACAATACCCGCGATTTCTTGAACTAGATTAGTAGGAAAATTATTGCGGTATTCTGATGTTAGCTCACCTGTTATCGCGAGTTTCATCACCGCCTGACGAAAACGTTTCAGGATTTGTGGGATTTGCTCAAGACGTGCCTTGGTACTGTCTACCTGCGCCAGAAGTGTATCGAGTTTTTCGGCGATGATTTTTTGTTCATAGACAGACGCTAACGGTAAATTTAATTTTTTAAGTTTGGAACCATTGACATTTGGCTGCCCAATCCCTGCACTAAACTCCGTTATTTGACTCCAGTACGTAGGCGATCGGAAAAAATAAGAAAGATAATGGCTACTTATTTTTTTGTTACATCTAACTCTTATTAAATAAGATGCAAATACAGTGTTCGATATATCTTCATTAATTAAGAAACTTTTACCAACAGTAGCCCCTGTTCGTGCGAATACAAGATCGCCGTTACAAAGTAAATATTTATCTTTTTGATTATCCTCAATCTTACAAAAGGGTACTGAGTTCCAGTCCACTTTATTATCTTGAATATCGGTTATACGCAGCATTTTAGGACCGATATTTTCAGATGTTGATGAAGCGGTATAACCATAATTAATATCAGTAGCGATCTCATCCAGTTGGGGGCTAACCCACCCCTCCGGAAATTTCCCCGTACTCATTCCTTCACCTCACCAAATTCAGCATTCAGCAACTGACGTTGCTTATCGGCTTCCTCGTCAGCCCCCAGCTCGCGCATCAGCGCATCCAGTTCGCCCAGCGCCTGCACCAGCTCACCCATCGCCTCTGCCGCCAGCACATCCGGCTCCGGCAAGCTGTCGGCGTCGATGCTGTCCTTATCCTTCAGCCAGGAGATATCCAGTGAATCGGATTTCGCCGTGCGGATCCACTCGCGGCTGAACTTGCGCCAGCGGCTGGTGGCCTGGTGCTGATCGGCGTTTTTGTTCTCTTCACTGTCAGCGACTTCGCTCTCTTCAGCGTTAAAGCTCCACTCACCCTCGGTACGCGGGCTTAAGCCGTGCGGATCTTCACCGTAGACGGTTTCAAACGGCTGCAGATGCTGCTCGGTAAACGGCGTGCGCTTGCCGAAGCTCGGCATATTGGTCCGCAGGTCATACACCCACACGTCGTCGGTGCAGTTTTTATCCTGATTCGGATTGGCTACCGTGCCTTTGGTAAAGAACAGCACGTTGGTTTTGACGCCCTGAGCGTAAAAGATGCCGGTCGGCAGACGCAGGATGGTGTGCAGATGGCATTTGTCCATCAGGTCGCGACGAATATCCGTGCCCTTACCACCTTCAAACAGGACATTATCCGGCACGACTACCGCCGCACGGCCGCCGGGGCGCAGTGTTTCGATAATATGCTGCATAAAGCACAGCTGTTTGTTGCTGGTGGGGTGCACGAAGGTGCGGGTAATGTTGGTGCCCGCGGCGCTGCCAAACGGTGGGTTGGTGGCGACGATATCGGCCTGCGGTAAATTCTCGCCGTCGCTGCCCAGCGTGTTGCCCAGACGGATGGCGCCGCCGTGGTCGAGGTTGCCTTCAATATCGTGCAGCAGACAGTTCATCAGCGCCAGACGACGGGTGCCGGGCACCAGTTCGAGGCCGATAAACGCGCGGTGGATCTGGAAATCCTGGGTGTCGCCATCAAGGTCATCCAGATCGTTAGTCTGTGATTTCACGTAACGGTCGGCTTCAATCAAAAAGCCTGCGGTCCCGGCGGCCGGATCCTGCACCACTTCACGCGGCTGCGGCTTCAGCAGATGGATAATGCTTTTGATCAGCGGACGCGGGGTGAAGTACTGACCCGCGCCGGATTTGGTTTCGTTAGCGTTCTTCTGCAGCAGCCCTTCGTACATGTCGCCGAAGTCATCGCGGGACTTCCCGTGGTTGCCGTTGTACCAGTCCAGCGCGTCCATATAGCTGACCAGTTCCGTCAGCTGTTTGGGTTGCTCAATGGTGGTGCTGACATTATGGAACACCGCCTGCACCAGCTTTTTCTCATCAGCGCCTAACTGGACCAGCAGGTTACGGTAGAACTGCATCTGATCCTGGCCAATGCGCGATTTCAGGTCGTCCCAGCGGTAGCCTTCCGGCAGGTAGTCCGCTTCCTGGCCGGTCTCTTTGCACATTTTCAAAAACAGCAGCGAGGCGAGTTCATTGACGTAGTTTTGATAGGAGACGCCGCCGTCGCGCAGGTTGTCGCACAGTTTCCACAGCTTGGCGACCAGATCGTTATTGTTCATTGAAGATCCCATGTAAAACAGCGGCCCTTATCGGGGCCGCAGAAGAAGAAATTGCCGGGGATGATAACGCGTCAGGCGAGCTCATCCCAGATGTAATCGCTGAACTTATCCAGCACGCTGTCGAGGTCGTCGTCAAAGGCACGCTGTAACATTGGCTTACCGCCGCGACGATGAAAATTGCCGGTTTTGAAAACGTCGTCGTCGAGCACCACTTTCTCTTTTAGCGCCTGTGCTAAACGGTCGAGCCAGCTTATCTGCTCGTCGCTCCAATCGTTCTCGCCCTTGATACGCGTCAGTGCGTGGTCGACACGCTCGTCGAACGGTTTGAGCGCATCACCCACCGCCGCAAGACGGATGTGGCCGATCAGCCGGGCGGCGATATCCTGATTGCGCGTTGCTTTCCACGCGCTGCGCAGGGACGACTCTTCAAAATGCTGGCGGTCAAACCACTCCTGCAATTCCACCAGCCCTT
>OGSJ01000685.1_pt1 | contig 16793 bp, 21 predicted proteins | sample 1573851 | NCBI WGS metagenome assembly OGSJ01 (sample SAMN03295846, study PRJEB24534) | human gut metagenome | isolation source: fecal sample 6 from infant 6 | host: Homo sapiens | place: USA: Pittsburgh, PA | collected 2014-07 | reverse complement strand
ACCAATCCCAGCTGAATCAACCTTCTTCTCCAGTGGAAGTAATCCGCTAATGGAGACGACCGATTCAGATGGGATTTTTTGTGCGATGGCGTCTCTTTTGTTGAGAAAAAATATACAGAAGTAAATTTATATAAAAGTCAAGACTAAGGTTTTGAGTAATATCTGCTAGCATTTTTTGGCCAAGGATGAGGTTGCTGTTTTCATGTTAGATAAAAGACAAAAAAATATAACTTATAAACTAGAAAACTATGCCCCTAGGGGAAAGGTGGATTTCATTTAAATGCTATATATGTATAAAATAGGTGCGTATTTATACTTTAAATAACAACAATAGATATGAAAGCATTGAAAAAAACTGGGTATTATGATGATTGACATTCCCCAAAGGGGAATATGGTAGACTATCTACAATATTAATTGTCGCAATATTTCGTTTGCGGCGGCTCGCTTTTAAATTATGAGCATAGAAAGGATGAAGTATATGGAACATCAATCACCACCCGGGGCTGGCAACGGCCTCACGACGGCACAGGCATTAAAGCACAAATTGGATTCGTCTTTTTTTAAAAAAGGCGTAACCGTAGCCATTTTATCCGGGATGAGCTATGGGCTTTATACAGCCTTTATGACGTTGGGGATGACAAAAGGCGTATGGGCCGACTGGTACGGTGAGAATACAGCCTTGCTATCGGCTTTTGTCATCACTTATTTGATTGGGGCTTTGGGCAGTGCTGTCAATGACTCGATGAGTGCCTTGTGGGCCTTGGCCAATGCAGGTATTAAAGGGAAGCTAGGAGACTTTGTTCGTTGCTTAAGAACGAAACCGGGACGTATTATGATTTTGGCAGCAGCCATTGGTGGGCCCATTTCATCGGCAGCCTATGTCATAGGGCTTCAATTGGCAGGATCAATTGTTGTGCCGATTTCAGCACTCTGTCCGGCTATTGGGGCAATCTTGGCACGGATCCTCTTTAAGCAAAAATTAAATGCGCGTATGCTTGTGGGGATCGGTATTTGTGTTATCGCCAGTTTTATGATTGGCTCGACTTCTGTTGGTCAAGATGCACCGGAAGGCCGCTTTTTGGGCATTATGATTGCTCTTATTGCTGCTTTTGGCTGGGGACTTGAAGGCTGTGTGGCCGGTTACGGGACCACCTTGATCGACTATGAAATTGGGATTACCATTCGTCAATGCACCTCCGGTTTGGGCAACTTACTTGTTCTTATTCCTATTTTTGCCCTAGTTGGCGGTGAACCGGTTGGATTAGGGTTTAAGTTGGCCGGACAAGCCTTCACCAGCCCGTCTATGCTTTTCTTTGTCATCAGTGGTTTCTTTGCACTTTATGCCTACAGCCTTTGGTATAAAGGCAATTCAATGTGTGGTGCGGCTTTGGGCATGGCCTGCAATGGCATGTTCTCCTTCTGGGGCCCCTTCTTCTGTTGGATTGTTTTAGGTGTGGTGGCCGGCTTGGATGGCTGGAGTCTACCGCCGATTGCTTGGGCTGCAGCTGTTATCATGGCTTGCGGGATCTTTGTCATTGCCGGAAATCCCTTAGATTTCTTTCGTCGCGAGAAAGCCGAGTAAAGAGGTGCTAAGATGAAACTACCATTAAACTATGCAATCATAAATCACTTTGTACAAGTTGATGAGGCAACAGCAGATGATGTGATCCGTACCCTGACGCCTGAGTATGGCAACTATCGGGGGCTGCGCCGCCCGGCGGTTATAGAGGCAATCATGACTGCGGTCAGTAATGATTTATTGGCAGAAAGTCGCTATGAGGTAGATGCGCAAGGGGTACTGCAGGTGTACTATAAAACAACACCTGAACAGCGCAAAACCATCATTGGTTATATTGGCAATCATCCTTACTAGGAGGCGTTATGGCGCGATATTATGGTGAAGAAGCCATTGGCTTAATTGAAACGGTGGGCATGGTACCGGCTTTATATGCGTTGGATAAAATGCTAAAGGCGGCAGATGTTGAATTAATCAGCTATGAGAACATCGGGTCAACCTTGGTCACAGTTGTCGTTAAAGGCGATGTCGCTGCTTGCGAACGAGCGGTAACAGCTGGCGCTCAAGCCGCTGCCGCCATCGGTAAGCTAACCGCAGAGAATGTTATGAAGCGCCCCATTCGTGCGGTAGGCGATATTGTTTCCGTGCACGATATTGATGCCGGATAGGAGGGATTTATGGCCAGTGAAGCGTTGGGATTGATTGAAACTTTCGGTCTCGTTTATGTATTGGAAGCGGCAGATGCTATGGTGAAAGCGGCAGATGTGACTTGCATCGGTTATGAAAACGTGGCGTCAGGTTATATCTCTGTTTTGGTTGAAGGAGATGTGGCCGCTTGCGAACAGGCCGTTGCCGCCGGTGTGGCTGCCGTTGAAGCCATGGGAACAGAAGTTTATAGCTCAGTGGTGATTGCGCGTCCTCATGAGGATTTGCAAAAAATCACCCAAAGGTACAATTTTGATCAATTACTCTCCGAATAAACATAGAAAGGAGGGAAAACATGCCTATCATCGACAACGACCTTTTGTCTGTGCAAGAAGCACGTATTTTAGCTGAACAGGCGCGGGATGCACAAGCTCTTTTGCGAGCCTTGCCCGCTTCTCTAACCGATGCAGCGGTTGCAGCAGTACTGGATTTGGTTCGTAGTGACGCAAAGGCTTTAGCAGAACAAACGGTTTTGGAGACGGATTACGGCAATGTTGAAGATAAGTATATTAAACTGCGTTTTTTATGCGAACGCATGCCACAAGTGCTAAATGGAAAAAACTATCGAGGCATTTTACGACCTGCTTATGGGGGTGAAATCGGCGAAGTGGGCATTGCGCGTGGCCCCTTGGTGGTTATTCTGCCATCGACGAATCCGGTAGTGACAGCTGCCCATATATTAACGGTGGCTCTAAAAAGTGGTAATGTGAGTATTTTTGTTCCGCCTAAACGTGCACTGAAGACATTAAGTGATTTTTTTGACAAGGTGAGTGCATGCCTTGAGAAATTGGGCTTGCCTTCAAACACAGTCGGATTTTTGCACACAGTAGCAGCTGCCGGCATCCGGACCTTGTGCGAGCACCCGGCGACGGGGCTTATCGTGAATTCTTGTGCCCCCGCGGCCATGCCTTCTGTGAGAGCATCCGGGAAACCATTTATTTATGGATCCATGGGCAATAATCCGGTGTTTGTAGAAAAAACGGCAAATCTACCTCAAGCAGCTTTAGACATTATTTCCAGCCGATCTTTTGATCACGGGCTTTTGCCTGGAGCGGAACAAAGTATTGTCGTTGATATTGCTGTTGAAAGCGCTTTTGCCCAAGCTTTTGCTGCAGCCGGTGCTTATTTTATGAACCCTGATGAAGCGCAGACTTTAGCCAATGTTGCTTTTGACAATGAAGGATGTTATAAAAGCGAGTTTGTTGGTAAGAACGCTGTAGAATTAGCCCGTCGAGCTGGGTTTCAGATACCAGACAATAAAAAAGTGCTGGTTGCTAAAGAACCGTATGTTTCTCAGCAAAGCTTGTATCGAAAAGAGAAATGGGCGCCTATTTTGGCCTGGTATCCGGAGGCGGATTGGGAAGAAGCTTGTGAAAAATGTATAGAGCTTCTCCTGGATGAAGACGGCGGGCATAGCATGGTCATTTACAGTCGCGATGAAGCGGTTATTGAACAGTTTGCCTTGCGAAAACCGGTAGGACGCCTGCTTATCAATACTCCGGCGGCCTTTGGTGCTGTTGGCATGACGACGGATTTGTATCCGTCATTTACACTGGGATCGGGCAACCCAAAGAGCGGATGGTCACCGGATAATCTAAATCCGGAAAATTTGATTTATCTGCGTAAGCTTGCACGTCCGGTGCGTCGCATTGATGCTGCCTTGGCGGCTTATTGCGGAAGTGTGGAAAATATCTGCCCAATATCAGACAAGCAAGTTGAGGATACGGCAGCGGGTGGAGTTGAAGATCCGTTGCTAGACAGTTTTAATGCTTTTTTAGAAGTTTTATCACATCAAACGTATTGAAAGAGAGGTTTACGCTAATGGATTTACGCGAATTCTCCAAACAATTGGCGGAAGCTACGCGCCATATGTCCGGCGAAGAAAAAGCTGCCCTGGCGCGGATGTTTTCTCAGGTAACCGATCAGCTAAATCAAACAACACCGCATGGGCAGACTTGCACCGGTGGAGTTATTTCCGGCGGTACGCAAATTCCGGATGATATTACGCCACGTTTGCGTCGCCTGAAAGACAATTTTTTAAAACAAGTGCCTACGATTACGACCCACCGCGCTCGTGCCATTACCGAGATTACTAAAGAAAATCCGGGGATGCCAAAGGCGGTTTTGCGGGCAAAATGCTTTAAGCATTGCTGTGAAACAGCTCCTTTGGTGATTCAGGACGATGAACTCATTGTCGGGAATCCTTGTGGAGCACCACGGGCCGGCGCTTTTTCTCCGGATATTTCCTGGCGTTGGCTGGAAGAAGAATTGGATACCATCTCTAGCCGCCCGCAGGATCCGTTTTATATTTCTGAAGAAGATAAACGCTATTGCCGTGAGGTTCTCTTCCCCTTCTGGAAAGGAAAATCCGTTGACGAGTATTGTGAAGACCAATACCGTGAAGCAGGCTTATGGGAAATGAGCGGCGAATCTTTTGTATCCGACTGCTCTTACCACGCTTTAAACGGCGGCGGCGACTCCAATCCTGGGTATGACGTCATTGTCATGAAAAAAGGCATGCTGGATATTCAAAACGAGGCCAAAGAGCATTTGGCTCAATTGGATTATGCCAACCCTGAGGATCTAGATAAGATTTACTTTTATAAAGCCGTGGTGGACACCACGGAAGGGGTTATGATTTATGCTCGTCGGTTAGCGGCTTATGCCCGTGAAAAGGCTGCTGTTGAATCAAATCCGGAACGCAAGGCAGAATTGATGCAAATTGCAGCCAATTGTGAGCGTGTACCGGCGCATAAACCGGAAACCTTCTGGGAAGCCATTCAGGCTGTTTGGATCATTGAAAGTCTTTTGCCGGTAGAAGAAAACCAAACCGGTATGAGCATCGGGCGTGTGGACCAATATATGTACCCACTGTTCGAAGCAGACTTAAAAAGTGGTCGGCTGAATGAATTTCAAGCCTTTGAACTGGCTGGTTGCATGCTCATAAAAATGAGCGAAATGATGTGGATTACAAGTGAAGGCGGCTCTAAATTTTTCGCCGGCTACCAGCCCTTTGTCAATATGTGTGTGGGCGGGGTAACCCGTGATGGACGAGATGCCACCAATGACCTGACCTATCTTTTAATGGATGCGGTTCGTCATGTGAAAATCTACCAACCTTCTTTAGCTTGCCGTATTCATACGAAGAGCCCACAAAAATATATGCGTAAAATCGTTGATGTGGTCCGCAGCGGGATGGGTTTCCCGGCTTGCCACTTTGATGACACCCATATAAAAATGATGCTGGCCAAAGGCGTTTCTATTGAAGATGCCCGGGATTATTGCTTGATGGGGTGCGTGGAACCGCAAAAAGCAGGTCGTTTGTACCAATGGACGTCCACCAGTTACACCCAGTGGCCGGTATGCATTGAAACAACCTTGAATCACGGTGTACCGCTTTGGTATGGCAAACAGGTCACCCCTGATTCTGGTGACATCAGCCAGTTTGACACTTACGAAAAATTTGAAGCCGCGGTTAAAGAGCAAATTAAGTGGATTACCAGGAAAACCGCTACAGCAACTGTTATCAGCCAACGGGTTCACCGCGAATTGGCACCAAAACCCTTGATGAGCATTCTTTATGAAGGCTGCATGGAAAAGGGACGAGATGTATCTGCTGGCGGGGCAATGTATAACTTTGGCCCGGGGGTTGTATGGAGTGGCTTGGCCACCTATGCAGACTCGATGGCAGCCATCAAAAAACTGGTTTACGATGATAAAAAATATACCCTACAGCAGTTAAACCAAGCACTTGTGGCAAACTTTGAAGGTTATGATCAAGTGCGCACAGACTGCTTGAATGCTCCGAAGTACGGTAATGATGATGACTATGCTGACTTCATCGCAGCAGATTTAATCAACTTTACAGAAATGGAACACCGTAAGTATAAAACTCTGTATTCTATTTTATCTCACGGGACTTTGTCCATCTCTAACAACACCCCCTTTGGTGAAATGACCGGGGCTTCTGCAAATGGCCGCCTGGCTTGGACGCCCTTGTCTGACGGCATCAGTCCGACCCAAGGCGCTGACTATAAGGGGCCGACGGCTGTTATTAAATCTGTTTCTAAATTGTCGAATGACAATATGAATATTGGCATGGTTCATAACTTTAAACTCATTGGCGGCCTTTTAGATACCCCTGAAGGTGAAAACGGTTTAATTACCTTGCTACGGACTGCTTGTGCTTACGGCAATGGTGAAATGCAGTTCAACTATTTGGATAATGAAACGTTGAAGAAAGCACAGGAAAAACCTGAAGAATATCGAGATTTGGTCGTGCGTGTTGCCGGTTATAGCGCCTTCTTTGTTGAACTTTGTAAAGAAGTACAGGATGAAATCATTTCCCGGACGGTATTGAAGGGCTTTTAAACCGCTGGCATAAAGGAGAGGATGACATGACGGCTCGAAACACCGGTCCTGAGCGGGAAGCGCTCATCTTCAACATTCAAAAATATAACACCTATGACGGACCCGGTGTGCGGACACTGATCTTTTTTAAAGGCTGTCCTCTGCGCTGTCGCTGGTGTGCCAATCCGGAAGGTCTGGAACGAAAAGTACAAATTATGTTCAAAGCGCAAGCCTGTATTCACTGTGGTGCCTGTACTAAAGTTTGTCCGGTGGGCATTCATCGTATGAATGCAGCCGGAGAACATGAGGTAAACAGGGAAATTGATTGTATCGCCTGTGGAAAGTGTGTTGCAGCCTGTCCGCGACAAGCATTGTCGATTGTTGGCGAACGGAAAACCATTACCGAATTGTTGGAAGTTGTAGAAGAAGATCGCATGTTTTATGAGATGAGCGGTGGTGGTGTAACCTTGGGTGGTGGCGAGTGTACTGCCCAGCCGGAAGCGGCAATTAGCATACTGGCTGCTTGTAAGCAAGCGGGGATTAATACGGCCATTGAAACATCGGGCTACACCTCTGAATCCAATATTTTAAAAATTGCAGAGGTCTGTGACTTGTTCTTGTTTGACTTAAAGCACATGGATCCTGTTAAGCACATGGAATGGACCGGGGTCAACAACGAAAAAATCCTGCATAATTTAGCGTTGCTTTTAGAAAAAGGCTATAATGTTAAAATACGGATGCCGGTTTTAAAAGGCATTAACGATAGTGATGAAGAATTTCACCAGGTGGCTGAATTTTTAGCGCCGTATAAACTGTATAAAAACTTTAAAGGCGTGGATATCTTGCCCTACCACAAAATGGGGGTAGGGAAATATCCCCAGGTGGGGAAGGTCTATCCCATAGAAGGAGACCCCAGTCTCTCCGAAGCAGATTTAGATCGATTGGAAAAGATTCTTTCTCATTACGATTTTAAGGTTGACTTGATACGGCATTAAGGAGGCGAATGATGGGCATTCCTGAGAAACGGACACATGAACGCATTATTCAGGAGAGTGTGCCGGGCAAACAAGTGACCTTGGCCCACGTCATCGCTCATCCGATGCAGGACATATATGAGCGTCTGGGCATTGAAGGCCGGGGTGCTATCGGTATTTTGACCTTAACGCCTGTGGAAACAGCCATTATTGCAGCAGATGTTGCCACTAAAGCATCTGATGTGGAAATTGGTTTTTTGGACCGTTTTACCGGTTCAGTCATTATCAGTGGTGATGTGGAAAGTGTTGCCACGGCTCTTCAAGCAGTGACGGAGACGCTATGTGACTTACTGGGATTTGACACTGTAGCTGTGACGCGTACATGAAGCGGCGCGTTATGATTATTGGGCCGGAAGGCTCGGGAAAATCCTACCTGGCGCATTTGTTGGAAGGCAGTGAAGCGCCTCTGGGTAAACGGCAGGACCCTATTTATGGATCTTGTACCATTGATGTACCGGCAGCCTATTTGGAGCATCGCTGGATGGCGCATCATTTGATTGCAATGGCGCAAAATCAAGCCGCCTGCCTGGTCCTTTTGGCCGATATTGAGCGTAACCGACAAGTGTACTCTCATGGGTTCGCAAAGCTGTTCAGTTGCCCTACTTATGGTGTTGTTAACCTGAAAGACCATAAGGGAAAAAATGCTGATTTTGGCCGTGCCCAGCTTGTTGAAGCAGGTGTCGATAGAATTTTTGTGGTTGATTTTACTGTCGGAGAAAGCATGCAAGTGTTTTTAGACGCTATCCGAGAAGCTATAAGGGAGGGATAAAATGCGATATGTTACCGAAGGAGAGATGCGCGACGCTTATGCGAAAGCCCCTTTTTCAACTTATCGTCTTTCACAAGATATCCGTTTAACTCCGGGCGCTCGGACTTTTTTGATAGACCAACGGGTGGACATCATTGATCCCACTGCACCTAAAAGGGTAAAAAATGTGGGACATGATGCTGAAAAAAACGGAGACCTGGCACTGGTAATCGTAGAATTGTGGCAAGCGGCTTTGGATATCCCTGCTGATGCGGCCCTGTTTGCCGATCTAGCTGAATCGCTGACCAGTGGAAAACCGGTGGCGTGTGGGTGTACGGTATCTGAAAAAATGCCGGATTTTGAGCGTAAGTTGTTAGCCCATCCGGGAGCGGCCAGATTACTGCAGTATAGGAAATTGACCAATCTTTTGGCCCAGGCATCTGGAGACGAAACCGTTTTATGCGCCGCACAGAGTGCCTTAATACAGGCTTATTTAAATTTGCTGGGAGGGGTTGCCGATGAAGCATCGCTTTGAGAAAGCTGATCAGCTGGTTGCTGATTTTGAGACTGTTTTAAAGACCCCTCGTCACAATGCGACACCACCTTTTTATGTGGGCGTGGACCTTGGAACAGCTTGTGTTGTGGTTGTCGTTTTAGATGCAGAAAAACGACCGGTTGCAGGTAAAATGCAATACGCTGATGTGGTTAGGGACGGCATGGTGGTTGATTACATCGGTGCGGTAGATATTGTGCGCCGCATGAAAGACGAACTGGAGCAAGAGCTGGATACAGAACTGGTCTATGCAGCAGCTGCCATTCCGCCGGAAACCGGATCAATTGATGGTGGTGCCATTAAAAATGTGGTGGAAAGTGCCGGATTTCAGTTGACCAATTTACTGGATGAACCCACTGCAGCCAATGCTGTTTTGAATATAACAGACGGTGCCATAGTGGATATTGGTGGTGGGACCACCGGCATATCCATATTTAAAGACGGCCTTGTCACGGATATTTCAGATGAAGCTACCGGAGGAACACATTTTTCTTTGGTGGTATCGGGAGCCTATAAAATGCCTTATGATGAAGCGGAGCGGTTTAAACGTAATCCGGCACATCATAAAGAGTTGCTACCGGTTTTAGCGCCGGTGATTGATAAGGTTTCAGCTATTGTCAGTCATCATGTAGCTGGCCATGCTGTGGACAACATTGTACTGGTTGGAGGGACCGCTTGCTTGAACGGTATTGAAGAAATCGTTGAACGCCGTACGGGCATTCCAACCTTTAAACCGCAACAGCCGATGTTTGTTACCCCCCTTGGGATTGCCTTGAATTGTCAATTGCCGGAGGAGGGAAACTAATGGATGTTCGTATCATCAAACATCCTTCACCTGCAACACTGGAGATACTTGATCGTCGCCGGGGCAGTCGTGAGCCGATTGATTTGCCTGAAATTGATGCCATCGGCTTGTGTCAAGGGAAATTAATCGATATGATTGTCGCCAGCGATATCGCTCAAAAAACCGTAGGCGTACATGTGGAAGATATTCGTGGATCTTGTCCACAAAATATGATTTTACTTGCCATTTATGGTGAAACAGCTGCAGTTGAAGAGGCGATTGATACAATTGGGAAGCGATTAATGAAAAAGGGATGAGGAAGCTGTTAACGGCAAAATTAATTGGACGTGTGTGGGCAACACGAAAAACGGAAAGCCTCAGCGGATTTAAATTAATGCGTGCAGAAATCATAGGTGGCAATCGTGCCGGTGAGGAATTGGTTGTGGTGGATATTATTAGCGCCGGCATTGGCGAAAGAGTACTCATCACAACAGGCTCATCAGCGCGACGTATGCTAGGTGATGACAGCATCCCTGTAGATGCAGCAGTGGTCGGTATTATAGACGAGGATTGTATATTTTAACTGAGGAAGTGAAGCTATGGATTTAGTGGAAGAAGTACGCGCAGCCGGCGTAATAGGCGCCGGCGGCGCTGGCTTTCCAACTGCAGCTAAAATAAAAGGACAAGCCGAATTCCTCATTATGAATGCTGCTGAATGTGAGCCGCTTTTAAGGGTGGACCAACAATTAATGGTCTATTATGCAGATGAAATTTTACAAGGCTTTCAGCTTGTCGCCAATCATCTGAATGTTAAACAAGCCATTATAGGCATCAAGGAGAAGCATCATGAGGTGATTGCACATCTGACCGACCGTTTATCGGCTTTAAAACTGCAAGATAGGATTACCATTAAACCACTTCGGGATGTATACCCCATGGGCGATGAACAGATGCTGGTCCATGAGGTCACCGGCCGGGTGGTGCCGGAAGGCGGCATTCCTATTGCTGTCGGCTGTGTGGTCATGAATAGTGAGACCGCTCTGAATGTGTACAGAGCACATCATGGTGAGCCTGTTGTCACCACCTTTTTAACAGTGGCAGGCCATGTCCCGAAACCGTATACGGCCGGTGTGCCGGTTGGCACACCGCTAAAAGAAGTGCTTCAAGCAGCCGGGGTTGTTGATTTCGAGAATATTGCTGTCATTGACGGTGGACCGATGATGGGGGCAGTTTTAAAAGATTTTTCCGGATCGGTGACCAAAAAAAGCAAGGGATACGTTGTATTGCCCAAGGATCATGGCTTGATTCAACGTAAAACTGTGAAAATGCCACAGGCAAAACGCATCAATCATGGCGCTTGTGAGCAGTGCCGTATGTGCACGGACCTCTGTCCGCGGTACTTAATGGGACATTCTATCGAGCCACATCGCATTATGAATGGCATGACGTTCGCACCGAAAGAATTAGAGCCATTTGCTATTTCTCAGTTATGTTGTCAGTGTGGTGTTTGCGAACTTTTTGCCTGCCCGGCTAATTTATATCCCAAGACAGCCAATATGATTTTTAAGGCGGAAACCTTAGAAGCAAATATCCGCTATCAAAAAACAAAAGAGCATTTTACCCCGCGTCCTGAACGACGGTGGCGCTTGCTTTCATCTAAACGATTGATGGCACGATTAAATATTTTGGCTTATGACGGCCCGGCTCCTTTAAAGACTTATGATGCTAGTCCGTCTGAAGTATATTTGGGCCTGCGCCAACACATCGGCGCTCCGGCAGAAGCAACAGTTCAGGTGGGACAAACCGTCCGTCAAGGTGAATGCATTGCAGATGTCCCCCCGGATGCCCTCGGTGCACCGGTACATGCGTCTATAGATGGGTATGTGGCATCTATAGATAAGGGACAAATTGTTATAAGGAGGAATTAGATGGCAAATGCAATCGGTATGATTGAATTATCCAGTATTGCACGAGGGATTATTACCGCCGATGCGATGCTCAAAGCAGGTCAAGTAGATATGTTTACCGCATCATCTACCTGCCCGGGCAAATATATTGCCATCGTCCACGGTGAAGTGGCAGCTGTAGAAGCGTCAATGGCTGCAGGGATTACCACGGCCGGTACTTTTTTGGTCGATCAAATTACCATTGCCAATGTGCATGATGGCGTATACCCTGCTTTAACAGCAACGCATATGCCGGAAGAAATTAATGCCATTGGCATTGTAGAAAGTTTTAGTATGGCCACGATGTTGATTTGTACAGATGCCATTTTAAAAGTTGCCGCCTTAGAAGCAATTGAATGTCGTTTAGGCAATGGGTTAGGAGGAAAAGCATTTTTTGTCTTCACCGGAGACGTTGCTGCTGTTGAGGCAGGCGTAGAGGCCGGCGAACGCATTGCTATGGAGAACGGGCCTCTCGTTGATTGTGAAATCATTCCTTCGCCGGCGCCGGACTTGCTCAGACATCTTTTGTAATGTAAGGATGTGATTGAATGAAACAACTTATTTGCGTCTCTGATGTGGAAGAAGCCTTATCCCAAGGGAAAAAAGAACTACCTATTGATCAGGATGCAATCATTACGCCTGCGGCTAAAGATTTAGCTGCTAAAGAGGGTTTATCCTGGGTAGAACAATCCGCGACAGGATCCTCTTGGGCAGAAACAGAGCTGTTTTCTCCCGATAAGATTTATCAAGTTTTGTCCACCTTAGCGGCCAATGGCTTGCTGGATACGACAAAATTAGCCCTGCTCTTCAATCAGGCGGTCCATACGGATGCAACAGGTATTCGCCTGGTGAAAACAGGCGCGTTGAAAGCAAAGCCTGTTTCTGGAGGCAAAATGGAACGACAATTGCCGATAAATGCTTCCAGTCAGTTTAAGGAAATTACCTTTTCAGCAGGTAAATATGCTGAAAGTGTCAATCAGCCCGTTCAAGTCATTGTTTTGTCCGGGAAGATATCCGCCTTTATTCAAGGACGGCGAATGGAAGCTGAGGCGGGGGATGTGTTTGATATTATCCAGCCGGTAAATTTTGAATGGGTAGTCGATACATCCGCTAAAATTATGATTGTGGAAATAAATTCATGAAAGGAGGATGCTCATGAAAGAAGCCATTGGTATGATTGAAACACGCGGAGTTCTAGCTACAGTGGAAGCCCTTGATGTCATGCTTAAAACAGCAAATGTGTCTACTGTTGAAAAAATTCGTGTTGGTGGCGGATTGACGTGTATCATCATACGTGGTGAGGTGGCTGCCGTCAGCACATCTGTTGAGGCGGCGGAAGCTGCAGTGAAACGACTGGGCGATTCGCTGGTTGGGCGGCATGTGATTCCGCGTCCGGATGATCAGCTGGAGATCCTCTTTGATGATTTGCCGGATCCGCCCTCAACAGAGACGGCCGATAAGATGCCTGAGAAAACACCGGAAATATCAGATACAGATTTAGAAAAGGATATTTCTGATACGTCTATAGAGCCTCAAAACACCACAAAGGGCATAGATATCAAACAGTTGAATCAAATGCGTGTGATTGACTTACGCAATTTAGCACGGCAGTATGAAGACTTCCCGATACAGGGTAGAGATATTTCCAATGCCAACAAAAAAACATTGTTAGCTTATTTTAAAGAATACTTTCAGTAAAATTATTTTAGGAGGGAAATCATTATGGCACAATATGATGCACTTGGTATGATTGAAACGAAAGGTTTAATCGGGTCTATTGAAGCGGCAGATGCTATGGTAAAAGCTGCTAACGTTACTTTGATTGGCAAAGAACGTGTAGGCGGTGGTCTGGTTACAGTTATGGTTCGTGGGGATGTCGGTGCCGTTAAAGCTGCTACAGACGCTGGCGCTGCAGCAGCCCAACGCGTTGGTGAATTGCTTTCTGTCCATGTTATTCCACGTCCTCATGCAGAAGTTGAGACGATACTGCCGGACTATAAGGCTGAATAATTATTTAGCATGTTAAGGAGGCACCCATGTCGATGGAAATGGATTATGATTTAAGATCGGTACAAGAGGTCCGTAACCTGGCGCGTTACGGAAAAATTGCAGCGGATCAAATTGCCAATTATTCAGAAACGCAGATTGACCAAATCATCCGCAATATGGTTCAGGTAGCCGAAGAGCACCGTGAAGAACTGGCTAAAATGGCCGTAGAAGAAACAGGGTTCGGTATTGTCGAGCATAAATGCTATAAAAACCACTTGGCTTCAGGATTGTTGTATGAGGGTATTAAAAATACGAAAACCATTGGTGTTCTAGAAGAGGACCGGGCTAATCGGGTCATTAAAATTGCTGAACCGATGGGACTGGTGATGGGCATTGTTCCGTCAACCAATCCAACGTCTACGGTTATCTATAAGTCAATTATTGCCATTAAGGCGCGTAATGCCATTGTGTTTTCACCACATCCTTCTGCCTTAAAGTGCACCCTGAAAGCTGTAGAGCTGATGAACCAGGCGGCGGTTGCTGCCGGAGCTCCGGAGCATATTGTCGGTTGTATATCCTTGCCGAGCATGCAGGCCACTAATGAGTTGATGCATTCCAAGGAAGTTAAAGTGATCATTGCAACCGGTGGCCCAGGTATGGTTAAAGCGGCTTACAGTGCCGGTAAACCAGCCTTAGGGGTTGGGGCAGGTAACTCACCAGCCTATATTGAACGGACTGCCGATGTACATCATGCGGTTAGCCAAATTATGGCCAGCAAGACCTTTGATAATGGCACCATTTGCGCCAGTGAACAAAGCATCATTTGCGAAACGGTTAATCGTGAACAAGTTGTTGCTGAGTTCACCCGGCAAGGTGCATATTTCATGAATGAAGACGAGACTAAAAAAGTTTGCCAGCTTTTGTTCAAGAATGGTCATTCCATGAATGCCAAGTTTGTCGGCCGTTCTCCGCAGGTGATTGCTCAAGCAGCAGGCATTCAAATTCCTGCCAGTACGCGGGTTCTTATCGGTGAACAAGGTGGCGTTGGGGATAATTATCCGCTGTCTTATGAAAAATTGACCACCGTGCTAGCCTTTTACACGGTCAATGATTGGAAAGAGGCCTGCGATCTCTCTATTGCTTTATTGCAAAACGGCATTGGTCATACAATGAGCTTGCACACAGAAAATCCTGAAATAGTGCAGAGATTCTCTGTTAAACCGGCCTCCCGCATACTTGTCAATACTGGCGGCACTCAAGGCGGTACAGGCATCAGCACCGGTTTAGCACCAGCATTAACCTTGGGTTGCGGTACTTGGGGTGGCAGCTCTGTATCGGAAAATGTTGGGCCGGAGCATTTAATTAATGTTAAAAAAGTGGCTTATGGTATCAAAGATGTAACCACGCTTTTACAAGAGGATAAAATCTATCATAATTATGATCAACCTGGCGCTTGTGCAAATAATGGTACAGCTGCCGGTTTCTATCAAGGCCCCGTCGGTACACAAAGTGCAGCTTTTGCAGCTCCCACAACAGCGACTCCGACGGTAACACTTGGCGCTAGCGCAGATCCGTCAACTTCCGGCAACCATTTTTACAGCCCAAGTTGCAGTGCTGCTTGTAAGTCGGATACAAAGGCTGTAGAGGATGCCATCCGACGCGGCGCAACTTTAGAAAATGACGGCATTAATTTGAATCAACTGCAAGATATGGTTAATGAATTGGTTAAAGCACTAAATGGTGGCGAATAAGTTAAAGCATTTGAGGAGGAAAAATTATGGCAAAATATGATGCACTTGGAATGATTGAAACCAAAGGGTTAGTCGGCTCTATTGAAGCAGCCGATGCGATGGTCAAAGCGGCAAATGTAACTTTAATCGGCAAAGAGCATGTTGGTGGCGGTCTGGTGACCGTAATGGTTCGCGGCGATGTTGGTGCAGTTAAAGCTGCTACTGATGCAGGCGCAGCTGCTGCACAACGCGTTGGAGAATTGTTGTCTGTACATGTTATCCCACGTCCGCACGCAGAAGTTGAAACGATTTTGCCACAACGCGCTAATGTAGAGTAATCTACGTCTGAATCCATAAAAATACCCACCAATATTTTTGGTGGGTATTTTTTATAAATGAGAAAGCATGGTGCATACGTTACTAGTGATCTATTCGCCAAGATATTTGCTACATCTGTCATTTTAAAAAGAGATAAGCTATAATGGAGATACTTTATAGAGAAAAGTTGCTTATGGAAAGGGGATTCGTATGACGGGATTTGATCAGGAGGCGTTTTATCGTGGCTTGGACCTGCAGTTTAAAACCGGAAACGCAGCGACGATAGAAAAATATTTATACGAACAGTTGGAATTGGCCAAAGAATCCGGTGACCGGGCCGGAGGCATTGCCGTCAATAACGAGTTGGGCGGTATATTGCGCGCCCAGGGCAAGATTGATGAAGCCCTGCGGATCTACCAGGAAATTTTATCTACCATGATTGATGTTGGCCTGCAGGATACCGTTCATTATGCAACGGCTCTGCTCAATACAGGCGATGTTTATTTGGCCAATGGGCAGTATGAGGCGGCTGAACGGTACTTTGATGAAGCGGCTGGACTTTATACCCGGCTAGGCTTGTCGCAGGCCTATCCGATGGCAGCTGTTTATAACAATAGAAGTGTTGTTGCCCGAGAACGTGGCGATTATAAGACGGCCTGCGGACTTTTAAATCAAGCCTTGGTCATTATCCAAAATATACCGGAGGCTGCTGCTGAAGTGGCCACCACCCTGGTCAATATGGGGCAGCTTGAGCTGATGCGCGGTGAATTGGACAGTGCAAAAAATTATTTAGAAGATGCCTTGAAGCGCTACAGTGCCTTGCCGGGAGAGCGAGATGTTCATCAAGGCCAGGCCTATCAAGCCCTGGCCCAGGTTTACTATCATATGGGGGACTATCCTGCAGCTCTGGCCGAATGTGACCGTGCCCAATCGGCGATTGCCAGGGACTTTGGGACCGAGGGCCAAGCCTACCGTGAATTGGAGGCTTTGCGCAGCCGTCTGTCAGACCTCATTGGCGGTGCCCAATGAAGGGCTTAGCATTGGCGCGAGGCTATTATGAAGATATTGTGCGCCCTATGTTGGAAGCGGAATTTGCAGCGGCCCTGCCGGGTATTGC
>OGSJ01000684.1_pt1 | contig 16800 bp, 12 predicted proteins | sample 1573851 | NCBI WGS metagenome assembly OGSJ01 (sample SAMN03295846, study PRJEB24534) | human gut metagenome | isolation source: fecal sample 6 from infant 6 | host: Homo sapiens | place: USA: Pittsburgh, PA | collected 2014-07 | reverse complement strand
ATGTTACACACCAGGAAGATGAAGAAGATAATGGTATGTTTCTTGCGGACACGCCATTTGTTGGCCCGAATCAAGGGACGAATCAGCACCATGGCGGCACCGGTCGTGCCAATCCAGGAGGCGATCAAGGTCCCAATGGCCAAGAAAATAACGTTTACCTTAGGTGTTCCGCGCAATTTCCCACGCAGGACAATCCCCCCTGTGGCACAGAACAAGCCAAACAAGAGGATGATAAAGGGGACATAGTCCAATAAAATAGAATGGAATAATTCAAACACCGTTTCCCCCATGCCGTAAAAAATCGTAAAGGGGATCAGGAAAACCAGCGACCAGAAAATAGCCGCTTTACCTTGGTTGTTTTCCCACCATTCTCCATTGATTAAGGGAATAATTGCAATGGACAGCAACATCCCGACAAAGGGAACGATGCTCCATACGGGCAAGCGTTCGCCCAGCGGCTCCATTTCCGCTGCCATTGCAAGCTGTGGCACCAAAAGCAAGACCAAGGTCAACATTGCTGTTAGGGGCCAATTGACTCTTTTTTGCACAAGCCGACATCCTTTCTCCATTTGTAGTCCCGCCGTATCTGTCACCCGCGGGCATTTGCACACATAACCAGTATAGCGAATAACCGTGTCAAATTCCATTTATTTCTAAAAATTTGTGAAAGTTTTTGTAAAAATAAACAGGCCGCTGCACGGAGCACCGGCAGCGGCCTGCAAAGGTCGTGCTTATTTTCGATTGTACTTCTTATTAAAGGCTTCTACGCGGCCTTTAGCGCCATGTGCACGCTGTTTGCCGGTATAAAACGGATGGCAGGCAGAGCACACTTCCACTTTAATGTCGTCTTTAGACGTGGACCGGGTCGTAAATTCATTGCCGCAACCACACGTTACCTTAACTTCATGATAATCCGGATGAATACCGTCTTTCATGCTAACACCTCTTTTCATCGTTAATCAATGAGCGTCTATCATTGAGTCCCAAACATTATACTAAAAAGCAAATATCGGGTCAAGAGAAAACCGCTAGTTTAAAAGAAGAGTTTTGCCAAGGGGTAGCCGATGACAATGTAGTAAACCAGGGCCAGGACACACTGCGGGAAACCGATGCGCATAATATCGCCGGTGGAGTAAATGTCTTTACGTCCGTGCATCATACCGGCGTGGGGGGAAGCGGCCGGGGTCAGCATGGCCACAAAGACCATCATACCCACGCCCATGGCGACCGGCATCGGTTCAATGCCCATTTGTTCGCTAAAGGCCAGGATAACCGGCATCAAGACCACAGCCATAGCTGCGTTATTGGCAAAGTTGGTAATGATAAGGGCCACGGTGAACATAATTGCCACAAAGGCCATTTCCGACCGGCCACCTAAAATCGGGTTGAGCGCGTCCAAGAGGAAGGCCTTCACCCCGGTGGAATCGTCGGACAGGGCATTGGCCCCATAGACCGCAGCGGCAATCATGAAGTAAATGCCCCAGGACAGCTGCCCGTAAGCCACTTCTTTAAAGTCCAGGAAGGGGCCGGATTTAAAGCGGATAATGCTGAAGAAGACCACGAAAACGATGGTTACCCCTAGAGGCCCCAGGGTCATCAGGGTCTGCACCATGGGGAAGGTCTTCGGCAAGAAAGATGGCATCAACAAGAGCACGATGTAGACCGGCAGCATGTAGAGAAAGGCCTTTTGCTGGATGTTCATCGGCGGCAGGGTGTTTTGCGCCGCAATCCGCTCTGCGTCAACCGCTTTCAACTTGCTCACATCCGGTCGGATGATGAATTTCAAGACGAGCAAGTAGCTTGCACCTAAGAGGAAGCACATGATGATGTTCAGCGCCATATAAGACCCGTAGGGTACGAGCAAGCCGCTCATGGATTGGAAGGCCGAGACCACAATCAGCTGAGCGCCCATAAAGGGGAACAAGGGCTGACCGAGAGTCGATACAAAGAACATTCCCACAAAGAAATAGGGCCAGAACTTATCGCAAAGCTCAATGCCCAACTCTTCCATCAGGGACAGGGCAATCGGCCACATGACCAATAAGGAAGAAATGGGGGAAATAAGGGTGGACAACCAATAGCAGGCCATGTAGAAAATGCCCATAAAGACGTAAGGCCGTCCGGTGATAATTTTTCGCGTTAAAAACCAGTTGGCAATGTAGTTGGTACAACCGCTTTCATACAGCGCCCCAAACAAGACCATGCAGAAGAGGGTCAAGAGCACCGTATGTTGACCGAAGGCATTGAGCATGGTGTTGATCATGCCCTCCGCCCCTTTGCCGGCAAAACCGGAAAAGCCCATGACAATAAGGCCCAAGAGGGACGGCCACATGGTGTCCACCAATGACCACAGGTAAACCATGCCTAAGAAGGCGCCCACCATTTTCATCCCGATGGGCGTAATGCCCCCCATGGGCGGGAGAAACTGAAAAACAACCATGATGGCAATACCGACCAGAGAATGAATGTATAATTTCGTATTCGTCGGCTTTTTCTCAGGCGCACAAACGATGTCCTTGTCATCGTTTTGAAAAGAGAAATTTTTACTCTGCTCTGGCAAGAAACTCACTCCTTTTTATCATCCAAATCTTATTTTGCAACAAAACACAAGTATAAGTAGCTTCTCTATAGCAATTATACAAAGTTATTTTTCCCTTGTACAATTTAATCCACCTATACGGGTATTCACCTTGCTTATACCCTCCCCTAAAACCCCTACCGGCCATTCACGAAATTTATACAGCGCAAAATATTTCTTGAAGAAATCGGCACGCCAAGGTCTTTCCCTCTGCACCCGTCAGCCCCTACGCCCCACCAGAACTGCCCTTACCGCTCCCGTTCAAAAGGGGGCAAGCCTTGCAAAAAAAAGGCCCGGCCCCAAGGGTTGGTATCCTTGGGACCGGGTCGGTTTAGCTTTCATAAAGGTACATGGGCTCGGTGATTTGCAGGTCTTTTAAGGTTTGAACAGCGGCGGTTAAATCGTTGCCGCCAAAAAGATTTTTCAAGAGGCCCGTTTGCTGCTGACCCAGGGGGAAAATACCCCAGGTCCTAGGCGCATTATAGGCATAGGGAACGACTTTAATGTTGTCATCTTTCAGCCGTTTTTTCAGGCGCTTTTCATAGGCGTCATAGGACATGACTTCATCCAGGAGGCCATTGGCGAGGGCTTGCCGGGAGGTGTAGATGCGGCCGTCGGCCAAGGCCTTGACTTCTTCAGGGCTCATCTTACGCCCCTTGGAGACAATGTCCACAAACTGGTCATAGGCCTCATCGCTCAGCCGCTGCATGATGGCAATTTGCTCTTCTGTGGGGGGCTCGGTCAGCCCGCCCATCAGCTTGTTGGCGCCGGTATGAACGGTGGTGGTCTTGACGCCAAGCTTATCGAAGAGGCCCGTCGCATCCACAAAACGGCCGCCAATCACGCCGATGGACCCGACCAGGGAATTGCGGTCGGCGCCGATGTTGTCGGCTGCAGACGCAATGTAATAACCGCCTGAGGCCATGAGGTGCTCCCCATAGGCGTAAATCGGGCGTTTGGTTTCTTTTTTATACCGCATCAAGGCCTGCCAGGTGGCATCGCTTTCATAAATGGTGCCTCCGGGGGAGTCAATCCGCAATAAGATGGCCTTGTTTTTCGTGTCCAAACGGGCGTTATCAATGGTTGCTTCCAGCCATTGCTGGTTGTAGGTCTCTCCCTCTTCTTCAATCGCCCCGGTAATGTCAATGGCGGCAATATTGTCGTGCAGACTGGACCAGCTCTTATCGTGGGCCGTTTGACCATCGCCGGGTGCCAGGACCACAAGCGCCACCAGCGCCAGCAGGAGACCGCCGATGATAAGGGCGGCCGTCAAGGGGCTCTTGCCTTTTAACCGGCGCTTCCCGGATGGCTCTTCCGGCTTGGGCGTCCCTTCTATAAAGAAGGGGTTGGATTCAGGTGCCATCACTTGTCCTCCTCTTGTCTGTCTTGCGGCGCCGGCTCACTCGGCAGGCCGAGGGGGTCTGCCTCAGGCATGTCCAGACCTGATGCCGCTTGGTCCGATCCGTCTTCAGGCGTTACAGACAGGCCGGTTCTACCGGCATCAATGCCGCCCGGGCGCAGGAAGCGCCAAGCATTAACAAAGGAAACGGTCATATAGGGCATGACGTAGAGCTGGACCGGCGGCAGGAGGCTGGTCAAAATCAGCCACCCGATAAAGGACAGGTACATGACGAACAAGTCCCAAATATGACCGGTCGTCCGTTCAATGGACAGGCGGAGGGCCCGGCGGACACCGATGTCCGGGTCTTGCGCCAAGGCGTAAAAAGCCATGGAGTATTGAATGCTCTTCCAAATGATTACGACCATCATGGCGACCATGATCACCACCATCGCCACCGTCGTGATGGTGTCATTTCCCCCTGCAAGAAAGCCGATGACGCCCATGGCGAGGGTAAAGGGCAGGGTCCAAACCAGCAGCCAAAGGTTCATCCAGATAAACATCAGGGCGCCGGTCAAGCCGTAAGAAAAGAAACCGAAAAAGGCCCCTAAAGTCGTTTCATCGCTGCGTCGTTCGGCGACAGCCGAGGCCCACATGACCAAGGCCATCTGAAAGATCCCGGACAACAAAATGCCCACGATCAACCCCACCAGGCCCAGGAAGGCCAGGGTCTGCGGGTTGGAGGCCCAGGCCGGTCCTTGCTCTATCGCCTGCTCCATAAGCTTGCCGGAGCCAAACATAAAATCGGTCAGGCTAACGCCCGGCAGCATCATTTTCATCATGGCATAGGTGCCAAGATAGGAAAAAACAGAGTACAAAAGCATGATGCAAATCGCCGCCAGCCAGTGGCCGCGCAAGGCTTCTCTGGCATCGCTTTTCATTTGTGCCCGGGGAAAGGCTTCGGAAAATTGAAAACTCATAAATCCACCATCCTTTTTAAATTTTTCATCGAATAAGATTTCGAAAGGGGCAATTGACTTCTTTTACCCATATGTCAATCGCCTTACACAGGTTGTCCTACTAAGTTAATACATTAGTATCTTACCGCAAAAGGCCCCTGCCCGTCAAGTTTCCCCTGCCAGGAGAAATTCTTTTCCATAAGTATATTTTATGTGCCATGGACATCCATCCTTGCTTGAAGTACTTGCGTCCATGTGATACCATGACGTCACTTTAGGAGATTAGGGAGGCATATCTATGCAAATTGACCACAAACAACTGTTTATTCCGGGGCCGACCGAAGTGCTGCCGGACGTGCTTGATGAAATGGCACGTCCCCTCATCGGTCACCGCACCAAAGAGATTTCCGCTTTGCAAAAAGCCATTACTGAAAAATTACAGAAAGTTTTCTATACCGAGAACCTGGTGCTCCTGTCCACCTCGTCGGGCAGCGGCCTGATGGAAGCCTCCGTCCGCTCCTGTACCGCCAAACGGGCCCTGTGCTGCGCCATGGGCGACTTTGGCAAGCGCTGGTACAAAATGGCGGTGGCCAACAACGTGCCGGCCGATTTATTGGAAGTTGACCTGGGCAAGCACGTGCCGGCGGAAGCCATTCGCGAGGCCCTGGCCACCGGCCAATACGACCTGCTCACCACCACCCACAGCGAAACGGCCACCGGGGTGGCGAATAATTTAGAAGAAATCGCCGAAGTCGTCCGGGACTTTCCGGAGATCGTCTGGTGCGTGGACGGGGTTTCTTCTGCCGGCGGGATGAAAATTGAAGTGGACCGGTTGGGCATCGACATTCTTCTGACCTCGACCCACAAGGCTCTGGCCCTGCCGCCGGGCATGGCCGTCTGCACCATGAGCCAAAAGGCCTACGACCGCACAGCGGAAGTTGACCACCGCGGCGTTTATTTCGATTTGCGGGCCATTTATGACCGCATCACTAAGAAGAACTACCAGTATCCGTCCACCCCGAACGTCAGCCTGATGTACGCCATGGACAAGCAGCTGGACCACATTTTAGCCGAGGGGCTGGACGCCCGTTTTGCCCGCCACCAGGCCATGGCCGACCGTTGCCGCGCCTGGGCCAAGGAGCATTTTGACCTCTTCCCGGAAGAAGGCTATATGGCCACCACCCTGACCGTTATCCTGAACACCCGCGGCATTTCAGTGGCGGACTTGAACAAGGCCCTGGGCGAACGGGGCAAAACCATGTCCAACGGCTACGGCGACTTAAAAGAAAAAACCTTCCGCATTGCGCACCTGGGCGAAGTCACCATGGATGATTTAAATGCGCTTCTGGCGGACATTGAAGATATTCTCGGCTTATAAACGGAGGTTCTAATGAAAATATTGATTACCGACGGCCTGGCAAAGGATGCCATTGCCGCCTTACAAGAATTTGCAGACGTTGACGAACACTTTTACGAACCAGACGCCCTGGGCGAGGCCCTAAAGGGCTATGATGCGGTGATCATCCGCTCGGCAACGCAAATTCGTCAAGCCCAGATTGACATCGCCAAGACCGGACAGCTGAAACTCATCGTCCGCGCCGGTGTCGGCATTGACAACATCGACCATGCCTATGCCAAAGACCAGGGCATCCACGTCCGCAACACCCCCTCTGCCAATGCCAACGCCATGGCGGAACTGACCCTGGCCCAGCTCTTTGCCGTCAGCCGCTTCATCGCCGCTGCCAATGTCACCATGCGCAAGGGCGAATGGAACAAGAAAAACTACCGGGGCGTTGAATTGGCCGGCAAGACCCTCGGCCTCATCGGCTTCGGCCATACGGCCCGTCTCCTGGCGGATAAGTGCGCCGCCCTGGGCATGGACATCCTCTATTATGACATCGTCGGCGCTGATGACCAGGTGCCCTACACCTACGCCGACATGGCCGACCTCATTCAAAAGGCAGACTTCATCACCCTGCACACTCCCGCTTCAAAAGACGGCAAGCCGCTCCTGGACGATGGCGCCATCGCCAGCATGAAAGACGGCGTTCGCCTGGTCAATTGCGCCCGTGGCGGATTGATTGACGAAGCCGCCCTGCTGGAAGCCTTAAAGACCGGCAAGGTGGCCGCCGCCGGCCTGGACGTTTTCGTCGGTGAACCGAACGTCAACCTGGACCTGGTCAACCACCCCAACGTCAGCGTAACCCCCCACCTGGGCGCTCAAACCTATGAAGCCCAGGCCCGGGTGGGCAAGGAAGTGGTGGACGTGGTCAAAGAGGAACTCTGCTGAACAAGCCATCAAAAATCGCCATCTCCCGAATGGATTCGGAGATGGCGATTTTTACAGCCGGGACAAGTCGCCGCCACGACAAATTGAAAAAGCCCGCCTGACAGCGGGCTTTTTTTAGTGTTTGCAGACTTGGTTCCCAACGGTGCAGCTGGTTTTGCAAGCAGACTGACAAGAGGTCTGGCATTCACCGCAGCCACCGGTTTTCAATGTTTTCTGCAGCTGTTGTTTGCTGATCGTTTTAATGCGTTTTGCCATTGTTAGCGCCCCTTTCTGCGAATTTATTTCAGTATATCAGAAAGCGCCCTTCCGGGCAAGGCTTAGCCCTCTACCGGCATGGCTGAAAAAAGCGCGTGCAAGCCGGGCCAGTCCAAGTCGCCAAAAGAGGTCCGCCAGTAAGAAGGCCGATAATTTTTATCCACCATGGCCGCCCGAATGGCTTCCAGGGGCTCCTCTTTTTCCCACAAATACGCCAGCAAGTGCAGGTCCACCGCAAAGGTCTCATCTCGCGTCCACTTTTTGCCGTAGAAGTATTTGAGGAAGGTCATCGCCACCGCCAAAGGGCTCCGCGACAGCAAGCCGGCCAAGGCCTCGGTCGCAAAAGGTTCATGGGAGGCCTGCAGGCCTTCCATCAAGACCCCCAAGTGGTCTGCCTCAAAATAACGGGCCGCCTGGGGCGCTATTTCCCGCCGATAGGGCCCTACCCCCGGCACCTGGCGATAAGGCGCTACAGCGGCCTGCAATTGCTCTACAAGGCCATCGTAATCCAGCCCCTCAGCCTCCACAGCCAGTAAGGCCGACCGGACAGCCGCCCTATCCTCGCTCTGAATGCCCAGGTCGGCAAAACCGTAATAAAGGGCATCCTGCCAATCCAATTGACCGCCCAAAAGGGAGAGGTAGAGGCCGTCCGCTTGGGGAAGCTGCGAAAGATACCAGCCCATGGCCACATCCGGCATAAAGCCCAACCGGGTTTCAGGCATGGCCCAGACCAGGGTCTCATCGGTAATCCGCAGGTCCGCATTCACCGTCAGACCGACGCCGCCCCCCATGGTCACCCCCTTGTAAAGGCTCACCACCGGCTTGGGAAAATGGTGGACCTGCCGGTCCAGGGCAAATTCATCCCTGAAAAAGGGGGCCGGGAACTGCCCTGTCTCCATGCTGTACCGGTAGAGGGCCACCACATCGCCGCCGGCGCAAAAAGCCCGCCCTTCCCCTTCTAACAGCACCCAAGAAATGGCCTCGTCCGCCGCCCATTCCTCAAGGACAGCGCTCATTTGGTGAATATCGTCTAGGGTCAAGGCATTGAGCTTCTCCGGTCGATTCAGCCGGATAATCCCAACGCCCTTTTGTCGTTCAGTAATCATGCCCTTCCTCCTTTTTCGCAAGCTTCTTTTGCCTTCCACATACCCGCCCCCCTGTCTTTTTATTGACGAACGGGCCCTCGGAGGGTATTCTAAAAGAAAGGAGGCTGCTCATGAGCGATACCATCAGACGGCTGCTGTTTCCCGGCAAACCCGACCGGCCCGAAATTTTATACGAAGACCTGGCCACCGATGACCTGCAATTGGTCCTGACCCGCTACAGCTACGGCTCTGCCTATGTGGGCCGTCTACCCTGCTGGTTCTTTTCGATTTACAACCAGGACCGGGACCTGATGGGCATGTGCGACCTGCGCTGGGGCTGGGCGGAAGAAATTGCCTATGCGGGACACATCGGCTACCGCATTTTTCCCAGCTATCGCGGCCACGGCTACGCCCAGGCGGCGGCCCGCCTCCTCTTGGGCTTTGCCTATCGTCTGAAGATGGAAACGGTCCTCATCACCTGTGACCCGGACAACGCCCCCTCCCGGCGGACCCTGGAAAATCTCAAGGGCCGGTTTGACGGCATCGCCGAGGTCCCGCGCGGCACCCCCGCTTGGCGGAGCGGCGATCGTGAAAAATGTCAATTCTGGTATAAAACGGCCAACTACAAGCTGGATTAACCTGCGCATACAAAAAGCTCCCATGCAAATGGCATGGGAGCTTCTTTATGTGCCTAAGATTGCTCTGACGGCTTAAAAATCGTCGTCTTGGACATCGTCCTTGCTCAGACAGTCGCAAGGGTATTTGATCAAACTTTCGATGGTTTCGCGCGCAATGGCCAATTCTTCGTTGGTCGGAATGACAAAGGTGCGCACCCGTGCGCCTTCCTTGGTCAATTCACGACGTTCACGGCAACCGGCATTTTTGCTTTCATCGATTTCAATGCCCAGGTAGTCCAAATCACGGCAGATGGAAGCCCGGACCCGGTCATCATTTTCACCGATCCCGGCGGTAAAGACAATCCCGTCTACCCCGTTCATCAGGGCCACATACCGGCCGATGTACTCGCGCACCTTCAGGACAAACATGTTGTAGGCCAGGGTAGCGCGTTCATTGCCTTCATCCATGGCGGCTTCAATGTCGCGGAAGTCATTAGAGATGCCGCTGATGCCCAAAAGGCCACACTGCTTGTTCAAATAATCGTCGGTTTGAATGGTATCCATCTGTTTGTGTTCCATCAGGAAAAGCACCGCTGCGGCGTCAATGTCCCCGGACCGGGTCCCCATCATCAAGCCTTCCAAGGGGGTGAAGCCCATGGACGTGGTCACCACTTTACCGCCTTCAACAGCGGTAATGGAGGCCCCGTTGCCCAAGTGGCAGGTGATCAGTTTCAGGTCACGAATGTCCTTACCCATGGCCTTGGCCAATTCGTTTGCCACGTATTTATGGCTGGTCCCGTGGGCGCCATAACGGCGAACGCCGAATTTTTCATAGTCCTCATAGTTGATGCCATACATATAATGCTCTTGATTCATGGTGTGGTGGAAGGCCGTATCAAAGACCGCCACTTGTGGAATCCCGGGCATGTGGGCCTGGCAGGCGACAATCCCGGCCAAAGCCGGCGGATTGTGCAAGGGTGCAATGGAGCTGTATTGACGGATTTTACCGATAACATTCTTATCCAAGCAAATGGCGTGGTCAAAGGTGGTACCCCCTTGAACGACGCGGTGTCCGACAACCCCGATTTCTTCCAGCGAATTCAGCACGCTTAATTCACCGATGAGCAAACCATCTACCACCCGGGCAACAGCCACGCGGTGGTTGGGGATATCCTGTTCTTCTTTCACCTTCAAGCCCTTGGCCTGCAAGGTAATGTTGGCTTTCTGACGAGAGCCGATTCTTTCAACAACGCCTTTAGAGATCACTTCTTCGGTTTCCATGTCCAGCAATTGGAACTTCAAAGAAGAACTCCCGCTGTTGATAACCAATACTAACATTCTTCCACCTCTTCCTGAGATTTATAGGTCACTTCTATCTATTATTCATGCTAAACGGGTCTTTGTCAACTCTCAAATATCCATATCAAGTATGATTATAGCTGCTAAAGGTCAACGGGATATCAAAACCTTGTCAATTGCTAAAGAAAACAGCTGTTTTCCCCAGTTTGTGGATAACTTGTGGATAAGCTGGGTAAAACACCCATTTTGTTACAATTTAGTAACAATTCGCCAACCCTATTGGTCAAGGGCTTTTGAAAGGGGGATGGCATGTTCGCCTCGGCAAACTCCTTGATGGCGCTTTTTGGCCCTTGTGCATAGTTTTGTGTGCAAATCGGCGGATAACCTGTGGATAATGGGGATAAGTCCACCTCCCTCCCGGCCAAGCGCCGGTCTGAAGGGGGCTGCCGCCTTCTCATCCGCTAGCCGTCCTGTGGATAAGGTCCGGCACCCCTTTGGCCGGCAGCCGACAAGTGTCCTCACCTTATCGGCAGGGCCACCTGCCCCGCCGCCCCTGCTGCCATAACCGCAGACGGGCCAAGTCCGCCCCGTCCGTTCGCAAGGACCGGTCCACCGGCCACCGCCGGACCTCCCCCTTGCACCAACCCCCTGTTCCGCCGGCCTAGTTGCCCTTTTAAGGCACAAAAAAGCTGCCTGGAGGGGGATTGCCCTCAAGGCAGCTGTAAGGCCCTTTATTTGGCCCCTGGTTGCGGACCGGGTCATCCGGCAATGGTGCCGTTCTTTTCATACTCTTCCTGCCAGGCCAGGTGCTGCTCGTAATCGTCGGTAAAGTAAACCTTACCGGTTTTCAGGTCGGCATAGAAGTAAATATAGTTCGTATCCGCCGGGTGAACGGCGGCGTCAATGGCCTCTTCCGACGGGCAATTCATCGGTCCCGGCGGCAAGCCCTTGTTCTTATACAGGTTGTAGGGCGAATCCACTTCCAGATCTTTAAAGGTGACCACTTCTTTGTGGGTCCCCAGGGCATAAAGAACGGAAATATCCGACTGGATGGGCATCCCCTGCGCAATCCGATTGTAAAAAACAGAGGAAATCTGCTGCCGGTCCTTGGTCGTAACCCCTTCTTTTTCAATCAAAGAGGCCATGGCCATGATCTCATTCACCGAATGGCCGGAGGCTTGAATGTCTGCCTCAAAGGGCTTGACCACTTCCGCGCACTTGTCCACCATCTGGGTAATCAAGGCCGGCAGCCCCTCTTTTAAATTATAATCGTAGGTCGCCGGGAAGAGATAGCCTTCCAGCGTATAACGGACGCCCTCAGCGGAAGCCACATCGGTCAACAAATCCGGATGACGGTCCACCATTTTCTTGACGAAGGCCTTGTCCGTCACCTGGGCCATAAATTTCTTCTTGGGAATGCCGGTGGCCTTTTCCACCGCTGCGGCAATTTCTTTAAGGGTTGTGCCTTCACGGACCAGGATTTTGACCACGCCGGCACCACCGCCTGAAGCGTTTTTCAGCTCCTTAACCACAGCCTTCATGGGCATCTTTTCGGCAAACATGTGGGTCCCGGCCTTAAAGTCGGCCCCTTCGTTTTTCACCCGAACATAGAGTTTAAAAAGACCTGCGTTTTTAATCACGCCTTCTTTTTCCAGTTTAGCGGCGATATCGCTAACCTTTTCACCCTCTTCAATGGTTACGGAAATGGCCGGTTTCTTGTCCGCTTCCATCTCCTGGGTATTCTGATTAACTTGAATCATACGCACCCCAACGGCAACAAAGGCCAAGAGGATGAGTAAGAGAAATGCGCTGCAGCCAATCTTAAAACGCCGTTGCCGCTGACGTTTGCGGCGGGCCGCGCGTTCTGCGCGACGGCGCTCAAGGCGCTCGCTGGATACTTCCGGCATGAGCAGACCTCCTTATGGTTTAATATCTTAAAAAATTATAGCCTAAGCCCTTGTGAATTGCAAGTTTTGCGCCTGCTAATAAGGCCTCTGCAAGGGGCCTGGGGCCCTTTATCGGCAACTGTTAATTTTTCTTGTCTTTTGCCGATGCCTTTGCGGCCTTGTCGTCTCCGCCCTTGTCTGTCCGGGATTTTTGCGCTTTTTGACCGCTATCCTCATAGAGGGACTGGACCACCAGCTGCATAAAGCCCTGGGCCCCCTCCGGATTGCAGTGGGTGTTGTCCTCATAAAGCCATTCCGGATGTTGCTCAATGAGCGATTTCCAGTCGATCAGCCGGGCATTTTTATGCGCCTTCACATAAGCCGTCAACATGGCGTTCACATCATCCTGCCACTGGCGGGCCACATGGGTGTTGACAAAGTAGAGCTTCCGCTTGCCCAGCTTATCGGTCAGCGCCGTCAACTGGTCTTCCGTAAAGGGCCCGTTTGACCCGAGAACGATGACCACCGTCGGCGCCAGCCGGTTGTCCTGCGCCAACCGGTCAACAACCTCTCCGCTCTGGTTCAACTGCCGGCCGACCTGCCCGTCAATGACCGCCTTGGGGAAGGCTTCCGCCAGGGGCTGGGCCGCGCTCAGTAAAATTGAATCGCCAATAAAGGTCACATCTGCCTTGGCGGCAAACAGGCGCTGCTCATCGGAAAGCCCTTCAATGGCGCCTATTTCCGCCACTTCTTCCCGGGCTTCCGCCTTTTGCCGGGCTTCCAGTTTTTTCTGCGTCTCTGCCAATTGCGCCTGCATTTCAGCCACCGTCTGATTTTTTCCCGCCGGGGCCCGCACCAGACCGATGGTCGCTGAAAGAACCATCAGCACTACTAAAAATAAGGCCAGAGCCCGCGCCGGCCAGCGACGGATTCCGTCCTGCAAGCCGGCCTTGCTGAATCCATCCGAGAAAAGCGAGGGAACCCCTTTCACCGCCAGCATGAGCTGGCGGCCTAAAAGCCCTTCTGCCAGGGAATGGGTGAGGAGGCCAAGGGCCAGCAAAATCAGCCATTGGACCGGCGGCCATTTTTGCAGATTTGGCACGGTTCCGCTGACCGCATAAACCGGGTAGTACCACAGGTAGATCGCATAGGTGCGGTTGCCCAGCGCTACCAGGGGTTTCCAGGACAGCAAGTGCCCCAAAACAGCGCTGCGGGCCGTCAGCCCTAAAAAGGTCACCGTAGAGGCCAAGGCCGCCAGGACCAAGCCGCCCCGGTAGGTGAAGCTGCTCTGGTCCATCAGGCGGAAGGCCAAAATCATCAACCCGCCCAAGCCGACCAGGGTCAAGACATCCCCCATCGGCAGGCGGCGTAAAATCGGCCAGCGCCGACCCAGCAAGTCGCCAAACCGCGCTTCAGACAAGAGCCCACCAATCGCCCCAATCAAGACGGCGAAAACCCGGGTATCCGTCCCATAATATACCCGCGACGGGTCGCCCGAGGGCACATACAGGACCCCCATCGCCAGCGCACTGGCCAGCGCCAAGAGGCCCAAGAGCCCCGCCAGCCGGTAAGGGTTGCCCAAGAGCCGCTGGCCCCCCCGCATCACCAGCGGGAAAACCACCAGCACCTGCATAATCAGCGCCACATACCACAAGTGGGTATAAGCCGACGGGTGGACAAAGTCCGCAAAGTAAGACGACCCCTGCTGGATCTGCCACCAATTGTTGGTAAAAGTCAGCCCGCTGAGGGCCGTCATCCGGATATTGTACAAAAAAGAGGGCGCCGCCAGGTTGATAAAGGCAACCGATAGCAAGAGCATCCAAAAGAGCGGCCACCACAGGCGCTTGACCCGCTTCAACAAAAAGGCCCCGTACCGGAGCGGCACCCCCTCCTCATACTTAGCCTGCAAAGACCGCGCCAGCAAAAAGCCCGACAGGGCCAAGAAAATATCCACCCCAATAAAGCTGCCCGGCAGGTATTGAGGATAATAATGATACGCCACCACCCCGGCAATGGCTATAATCCGCATGGTTTCCAAGGCCGGGTAATACACTTTTTTCTTTTGCATCATAGGTCCCTTTCATAAATCGTTCTTCATTGTATTGTATCAAAGGGAGCCGCCTAATCCAATATGTCACAGGCTAATTTTTTACCAATAAACCACAGCCAAGCTGCAACCGCATCCCCCTCGCCCCATCCGGCAGCCAGACCCCAGCCCGGACCAACCGCCCCGGCACCGGAGCCGGCCAGACAAAAAAGCGCACCGCCTGCAAAAATTGCAAGCGGTGCGCTTGGTTTAACGTCCCTTAGACGCCAGTCTCAACAACTGCCCTTTAAATAAAGGTCTTGTCGTTCAGACCGGTCCATTTTTCAGCTTTACCGTCTTTATCGCGGGTAAAGTCATGGCCCATGGTGGCTTCCATGACCGGTTCAAAGAACCAGTCGCCGGCGCTCACGTCGCTGAAGTGGATGACTTTAGCACTGTGCGCATTGATCCAATCGAGGTCTGCACTGCGATTGAGCATGCGGTTGGTGATGGAGGTCACTTCTGCGCGGGTGATGGCCTGTTCCGGACGGAAGGTGTTGTCCGGATAACCGGAAATCCAACCGTTGGAAGCTGCCAGGCGGATGGCCTTATAGCCCCAGTAGCTTGCGTCAAGATCGCTGAAGCTCAAGTCTTTGCTTTCAGTGAGGTTGGCAAAGCGGGAGGCGATGGAGGCAAATTCTGCCCGGGTGATGGCTTGGTTCGGTTTGAAGGTCCCATCCGGATAACCGGAGACAATGCCTTTTTGGACGGCATAGCCGACGGTATCGGCGTACCAGTCACCGGCATGAACGTCACTCAGACCGGCCTTGTAGCTTTCGCCTTTAACGGGGCGGTCTTTTAAGAGACGGGTGAACATGGTGGCCACTTCTGCCCGAGTCATGCCCCGGTTGGGAGCAAAGGTCCCGTCCGGATAGCCGATGAGGTATTGGTAGTGGTCGTCCTTGTTCAAGTCGCCTTCAGACGGTTTTTCCGGTTTGGACGGAATAACGGATCCGCCGCCACTGCTGCCACCGTGGCTGGTTTTAGCTTTAACGGTTGCTGTAACGGAATCGGCACCTTGGCTAGCGGTAATCTTATCGCCCTTCTTCAGCGGTTTGCCCGTGGGTACATTGACGGACCACTTGCCGTTTTCGTCGACACGTATTTCGGCGATCAAATTGTCGTCTTTGTCCGTTACGACAAGCATCTCACCCGGTTCACCTGTACCGCTGATGGCCTTATCGCCAACATAAGGTTGATCGATGGTCGGTTTTTCCGAAGCGGATTCTTCCGTAACCGTAGCTTTTGCGGGAGTACCGTCCTTCGGCGTAATGGTCACTTCCGTACCCGGATTTTGTTTCGGGTTCACTTCGATGGTGAAATCGCCATTTTCGTCGGAGGTGTCGGTGCCAATTTCCTTACCGTCTTTGTCCGTCACAGTGACTTCCGTATTCGGCGTCGTCTTACCGGTGACAGTGGTCGAATCCTTACCGGGTTCGTTCTTAGCGGCAGGATTTTCGATGGTCGGTACTACAAGTTTAGTAACCTGCAGATTATCCGTTGTTGCCGTCAGATTGCCTTTGGTTAAGGTGACGGGCTTGCCATTGTTGGCATCAACGGTCAGCTTGTCCCCATTGGCCGGGTTGGCGGTGATTTCGTAGTCACCCAGTTTATCAAAGGGCACGTCTTGGGTGTTGCCGTCTTTGTCGGTTAGGGTGACAACTAGGCTGGTTAAATCTAACTGGCCATTCTCAGCACTTCCTTCAACGTAGGTAAGTGCCGGTTGAGTTTTAACCGTCATACCGGTCACGTTGTTTGCATCAAAGGCAGAACTGGTGGCGCTTGCCGTGTAGGTGACGTCTGCATCTGCGACAGGGACGGTCCACGGGTTTACCACGTTCCATGCGGGGTTCTTGTAGCCATTTGCTGCGGTCAGTTCCGGGAAATTCGCTTTGGCTAAGGTGTCGCCTTTCTTCACGGCGTAGGTTTTGCCGAAGAGGGTGTCCTCTGCAATGCCTGTTCCTTTGGCGACGGTGACTTTGTGGAAGTCGGTCGGCAAGGGATTCTTATCGTTCGGATCGATGGCATCGCCGGATTTGATGAAGCTGGCGACGCGGACTTGGCCGTCGGCGACGGTTTGTGCCGGGGCTTGATCCCAGTGCCAGAAGGTGTAGTCATTGCCGTCGTTGGGTGTCGGCAGGGTGACTTTTGCCCATTCGCTGTCTTTTTTGACGAGGGCGGAGATGACTGTTTTGTTTGCTTCTTTACCTAAGGTTAAGGTTCCCGATTTATCCGGGCTGACTTTGAAGGCGACGATGACGTATTGTGTCTTGTCGATGGTTTTACCGTCTTTGTCTTTCGCCGGGATATTGGGGTCGTCCGGTTTAGTCGGATCGTCTTTGTCCGCCGGAACGTAGGGAATGACGTCTTGGTCCGAGTTCTTCGGATTGACGGTGATGTTCTTGT
>OGSJ01000682.1_pt1 | contig 16809 bp, 14 predicted proteins | sample 1573851 | NCBI WGS metagenome assembly OGSJ01 (sample SAMN03295846, study PRJEB24534) | human gut metagenome | isolation source: fecal sample 6 from infant 6 | host: Homo sapiens | place: USA: Pittsburgh, PA | collected 2014-07 | reverse complement strand
ATGACGCATCGAATTGCTCCTTACGGATTATTCAGCCTCCTGTCTGGGTCAGCCGAGGCCCGGGGAGGCAAGGAACGTGTTAAAGGTCGGCTGAAAAATTGACGCGTCATAATACTTGCGCGCCCCTGGAAACTCAAGCTGATTGCACAAATAATTCGCACAAAGCGCGAAGCGGGTCTAAGTGGGTGATTTAAAATTGGTCACACCCGGAAGCGTTGTTTTTTTGAACAACTGCATCAGAAATGGTCACGCATCCCCGCCGGATGAGTGATTACACTTTAATCAGAGATCGCCTGAATTAAAGAAGGAGCATCCCCCCTCTCGCAGCACGTAGTCGTGGAGCGCATATCATGAAAAAAATCGCATTAGCCATAATGGCGGCGCTTTTGCTCAGTGCAAACGCGATGGCAGCCATTAAGATAGACAGCCGACAGGCCAGAAACATGGATGATGTGCAAAGCTTGGGCGTAATTTACATCAATCATAATTTCGCCACGGAAAGTGAAGCAGATCAGGCATTAAACGCAGAAACCGATGCGCAGGGCGCAACCTATTACCACGTGATGTTAACCCGTGAGCCCGGCAGCAACGGCAACATGCACGCCAGTGCAGATATTTACCGATAACGCTTTAACGCTAGCACCAGGAAAGCCAACAACGAGAACATAGCCATAGATGACGTTGCCCCCTGCCCGGGGGCTTTTTTTTGTGAATGGCTCCGGAATACTACCGGTAAAATAACCCCTCAGAGATCCTCCATAAGCGGGAAGATATGGACATCAAAGTCCTGCGCGTTTACAGGTGCTGGCGGAAAAACGCCACCGTGGCGTCGAGCGCCGTTGGCGTGATGCGGTGGCGGACGCCCGGTTCCCACAGGCAGGTCAGATTACCGTCCAGCCCTTCATTCATTAACGCCTGCTGCAGACGGAAGGTTCCCTCAGGCGGGACCACATCATCCGCGTCACCGTGCCACAGCAACAGCGGGCGATCGGCCACGCGCGGCAATGCCCGGGTCACTTCCCACTTTGCCAGCGTCGCGGTCATTTCCGTTAAATCCTGAGGGGGAAAAAGGGTCTTCGCCAGCGACGTAAAATAGCCCGAGCCCATCAGACAGGCGACAGACTTCACTTCAGGATGATGCGTCATAATCCCCAGCGCCGTCATACCGCCCATCGACGCCCCGGCTACCGCCAGACGATTGTCGGCCACCAGCCCTGCCTCATAAAGCGCATCGCGCAGCCCGGAAAACTCGGTCAGACTCCCGTGCAGAATGTGCCAGAACTGCCCCAGCCGCGCCTGTTCATTACCCGTAAAGCTTGCGCCGTGGTCGGGTGCATCTGGCATCATCACGCGAAAACCCGCCTGCGCCAGCGCTACCGCAAAATAACTGTAAACCAGCTTCGATGAGGTAAACCCATGATAAAAAACCACAACAGGCAGCGGTTTATCACGTTTACCCGCTGGCATCGCGTGTAAAACTTCATGGTCGCCGAGGTGGCGTATTTCAATTTCAATCATTGTCGACCCTGTGCGAATCTATGATTCATAATGTTGAGAACTGGGTTACGCTTTCGCGTCATTTTCATTCGAAATATACGTCCCAGATAACACTTCGGGAACATTCCCCCAAAACTAAATTCACAGACAACTACACTATGGCTATCAGGAAACGAGATATGGTTATGCGCAGGTTTGCTGCTTTATTGCTGGTCTTTCTGCTGAGTGGCTGTAGCGCGCTGCAGGGAACGCCGCAACCCGCTCCACCGGTCGCCGATCATCCACAGGAGATTCGTCGTAATCAGACGGAAGGATTACAACGAATGGGCACCATCTCCGCGCTGGTTCGCGGCTCTCCGGATGACGCAGAATCGGCAATAAAAGCGCAGGCCGTCGCTGCCAAAGCAGATTATTACGTCATCATTATGATCGACGAAACCATCATAACGGGACAGTGGTATTCACAGGCTATTTTGTACCGTAAATAATGGTTTTCCTTTGAACGAGATTTACACTGCTTTGCGTCCATAGACATTTTCCTGTCCACAATAAACTCCACGCCCGCATCAATGGAAGGGAGTTTATTAGCGAAGGATTGCCCGGCGGATACCGGATATATGTGAAATGGAGCTGACGATGAAACGAACTCTTGCTTTGACCTCACTGTTGCTCTCAGCAGGCCTGCTGAGCACCACCGCGCAGTCAGCAGAATTCGCCAGTGCTGATTGTGTGACTGGCCTGAATGAAATTGGCCAGATCTCCGTGAATAATATCTCGGGGAGCCCGCAAGATGTTGAACGTGTCGTGGCATTAAAGGCCGATGAGCAGGGTGCTTCATGGTATCGCATCATCCAGATGCAGGAAGATAACCATATCGACCACTGGCGGGTACAGGCCATTCTCTACGTGTAAACTCCCTCCTGATAAAAGCCACTTACTTTTAGTGGCTTTTCGTTTTTGCAAATTTTTTATCTTGTATAAAACCAATAAAAAACAATTTAATAACATTTTGTTACATTAAAACAGTAAACGTAATCCCCGCTCTGCCGTTGAAGAACCATAACTTTTCAATGATGAGCAATTTATGATCAACTTTTTACGCCGTGCGGGCCTGGGGTCGAAACTCTCGCTGCTAACTGGCGTCAGTGTCGCCACGCTGTTTCTGCTATTCACTTTTCTGCTCAGCCAAAAAGCGAGCCAGCAGCTTGAAGCCCTTGCGGTCGAAGATCTGCATAATCAGTCCACCGGCATGGTCGACATGGTGCAGATGTTTAATACCAGCCTGAGTGAAGAGGTTGAGAGCTATACCCGTCTGTTTACCACCTTTTTACCGCAGCCCCTGAACATTGATAATTCCCAACCCCAGACGATTAACGGACTTAGCGTTCCGCTTCTGAAAGGCGGAGAAACCGGGCTGCATGAAAATAACACCCTTTCGGACGAGTTCCTGAACCGTACGGGAGCCATTTCGACGCTGTTTGTACGCAGCGGTAACGACTTTGTGCGCGTAGCCACTTCCCTGCGCAAAGAGAACGGCGATCGCGCTATGGGTACCGTTCTGGATAACGCCAGCCCGGCCTTTGCTGCCGTCAACAAAGGTGAAGTCTACCGCGGCCTGGCGCTGCTGTTTGGTAAACGCTACATCACCCAGTACCAGCCCGTTAAAAACGCCGAAGGGCAGGTCATTGCGATCGTCTTTGTCGGGGTGGACATCACCCACTCCTGGAACGTCATGCGCGAGAAAATCCTCAACCGCCGCCTGGGCGAGAGCGGTCACTTCTTCGTGCTGGATCGCAGCAACGGCAAAACGCGCGGGCAATACCTGTTCCATGCCGGCGAAGAGGGAAAACTGCCGAAGTGGGACGCAGCGACGCAGCAACAGCTTCTGAGTGACAAACCCGGCACGCTGGAGCGTACAAGCGACGACGGCCGGACGCTGAAAATGGCCTATACCCCGCTGCCGGGCTGGAACTGGACTATCGTGGGCGAAGTGGATAAATCGGTGCTGCTCTCAAGCGTTACCGCCATGCGCGATCGCTTCCTGCTGGCCGGCGTGGTCTTATCCATCCTTTTTGCTGGCCTGTTCGTGGTCATTATTCGCCGCGTGCTGACCCGACCGCTGCGCAGCGTGATCCATCTTGCCAGACAATATGCCGCAGGGGATCTCCGTTCCAGCCTGCCCGTGACGCGTCAGGACGAAGTCGGCCAGTTGATCGATGCTATCAACGGCATCGGCGGCGGCCTGCAAAAAATTGTGCTGCAGGTTCGTGAGGCCGCAGGCGAGATCCATTTGGGCACCAACGTGCTGGCCGCCGACACTGGCGAGATTTCAGAGCAGATCAACAAGCAGGCCAGCAGCGTGGAAGAGACGTCCGCCAGCATGGAGCAGCTGGCCGCCACCGTTCAGCAAAATGCCGCCAACATGGAGCAAACGCAGCAGCTGGTGGGTGAAACCTCGCTCGCGGTTCATCAGGGCGGTGAGACGGTCACCCACGCGGTGTCGACCATGGACGACATTCGCGAAGCGTCAAAACGCATCGAAGACATCACGCGCGTGATCGAATCCATCGCTTTCCAGACCAATATTCTGGCGCTGAATGCGGCAGTGGAAGCCGCCCGCGCAGGCGAGCACGGAAAAGGATTTGCGGTAGTCGCGCAGGAAGTTCGCGCGCTGGCGGGACGCAGCGCTAACGCGGTGAAGGAGATTGAACAGCTGATTGGCGATACGCTCAGAAAAGTGAGTGAGGGTCATGCGCTGTCTGAACAAACACGCCTGGCGATGGACGACATCATCATTCATATCGATAACATCAGCCAGCTGGTCACCGAGATTAACCATGCCTCACGCGAGCAGTCCGCCGGGATCGGCCAGGTGAACCTCGCCATGACCCATATTGGCGAAGCGTCGCATATCAATGCCGATCGCATCTCACGCAGCGAACAAACGGCCCAAACGCTGCGCGAGAAGGGTTCGCACCTGACTCAGCTGGTGAGCCTGTTCCAGCTAAAAGGCTAACCGACTCTGCCCGTCGCACGCAGCAGCAGGTCGCTTTGCACCTGCTCGCTCATCAGCGTGCCGCCACGGGTATCCAGCATCATGCGGCACCACGCCTGCGCCACCGGGGGCGATGCGTGCCGCAGCATCTGGCTTCCGGCACCCAGCAAGAAAAGCTGCTGTGCGATCTCCCGCGCCTGCGCCTCCTGCGGTTTACGCAGTTTTTGCTGAAGCTGTCGCCAGCTGCGGTCGAAGTGTCTGTCCTGCCCTTTCACCTGCGCAAACTCGTCGGCAAGCAGGTCGTGAATACCCGGCTGCTTCGCCAGCACGCGCAGCACGTCCAGACACATGATATTACCTGACCCTTCCCAGATGCTGTTCACCGGCATCTCGCGGTACAGGCGGGGAAGTTCACTCTCTTCGCAATATCCGATCCCGCCCAGCACCTCCATCGCCTCCGCGACAAACGGGATGCCCGCTTTACAGACGCTAAATTTCGCCGCCGGGGTAAACAGCCGCGCCCAGGCGGCCTCTTGCGGATCGGCACGCTTGTCCCACGCGCGGGCCAGGCGGAACAGCAGCGCCGTTTGCCCCTCCAGCACCAGCGCCATCCGGCTTAATACCTCGCGCATTAAAGGCTGATCGATGAGGTTTTTGCCGAAGGTCTGACGCTGATGGGCATGGTACAGCGCCACCGAGAGCGCCCGACGCATCAGTCCGTGGCTGCCCAGCGCGCAGTCAAATCGCGTCAGACCGCCCATTTTGAGGATCTGCCGTACCCCTTCGCCCTCTTCCCCCAGCAGCCAGCCGGAGGCATCAAGAAACTCCACCTCGCTGCTGGCGTTGGAGCGGTTCCCGAGCTTGTCCTTGAGGCGCTCCAGCCGGACGGCGTTGCGCTGTCCGTCAGGCAAAAAGCGCGGCACAAAAAAGCAGGATAGCCCGCCCTTCGCCTGGGCCAGCACCAGATGCGCATCGCTTTGCGGGACGGAGAAAAACCATTTATGCCCCACCAGCCGGTAGCTGCCGTCGCTGCATTTTTCCGCTTTGGTGGTATTGCTGAGCACGTCCGAGCCGCCCTGCTTTTCCGTCATCCCCATACCGATCAGCAGGCCGCGCTTTTGCGCGCCGGGGGCCAGATGCGGATCGTAGCGATCGCTGAGCAGCGGTGTCAGCCAGTCGTGAAATATTTTGGGGAGCGCCTGCTGCAGCAGCGGCGTGGCGGCGAACGTCATGGTGACAGGGCACAGCGTGCCCGCCTCCACCTGCGCATGCAGCACAAAGCGCGCGGCCCGAGCGACAAACGACCCTTTACGCGCTTCCTCTTCCCACGCCAGGTTATGCACGCGGTTGGCGCAAAGCCCCTGCATCAGCAGATGCCAGGCCGGATGAAAACGCACGTCGTCCAGCCGCTCGCCCGTGGCGTCATAGCGTAACAGCTCGGGCGGATTAACGTTTGCCAGCCTGCCCAGCTCCAGTGATTCCGCCGTACCCAGCTGCTGGCCAATGCTGGCGAGGAGTTCGATATCCCACTCGGCGCCTTCACGCGTAACTGCATCGCGCAGGGCGCAGTCCGAGAGGAAAAGGTTACTGTTGGAAAGCGGTGCAGGTTGATTGAAAACGGTATGGGTCTGCCAGTGCATGCTGTCTCCCTCCTTCAGTGGCAATGACGATAAGTATGGACAGACCGCGCACGCGCTGCATGGGAGGGGAGTCACACGTTCACGATCCCGCTGATATCATTCGTGAAATAGCTCACAGAACATAAGAATAAACTATTTCATGACTCCGCTTTTGTTGAATAATTTATTCTCACACCTTAAGTGAGGATCGTTATGCAACGGGACGCGCACAAGCGTGCATTAATTGCAGGCTCCATTGGTAACTTTATCGAGTGGTATGAGTTTGCGGTCTACGGTTTTCTGGCGACCGTGATTGCGAAAAACTTCTTCCAGCTTGAAGGAGAGGCGGGGCTGACCAGCCTGATCCTCACCTACGCCTCGTTTGCCATCGCCTTCTTCTTCCGCCCGCTGGGTGCGGTGGTGTTTGGCCGCATCGGCGACCGGATTGGCCGTAAGCCGACGCTAATCATCGTGCTGGTACTGATGACGCTCGCTACCGCCGCCATCGGCATTGTCCCGGTCTACGCCAGCATCGGAATTGCCGCGCCGCTGATTATTACGCTGCTGCGCATCCTGCAGGGGCTGTTCGCGGGCGGCGAGTACGGCGGTGCGGTCTCGCTGATGACGGAGTTCGCCCCGCGCGGCAAGCGTGGGCTCTATGGCGCGTGGCAGTCCTTTACCGTGGCGCTGGGACTGTTAGCGGGCGCAGGCATCGTGGCGCTGCTCTCCGCCCTCCACACGCCTGAAGCCCTGCACGAGTGGGGCTGGCGTATTCCGTTCTTCCTGGCGCTGCCCATGGGCGTTGTGGCGCTGTGGCTTCGCGTCAGCATGGAGGAGACGCCCAGCTTTGTGCAGCAGCAGGACAAACCGGCTGTTGCTCAGGCGGATACTGCCGCCACGCTCCGGGCCATCGTGATGGGAATTGGGCGAGTCATGGTCTGGTCTGCGGCGGGGTATACCTACCTGGTGATTATGCCGACCTATCTGCAGTCGGCGCTGCATACCGGGTTTAACCAGGCGCTGCTGATAGCGGTGATTTCGAATATTGGTTTTGCGCTGACCATCATTCCGTCGGGGATCCTTAGCGACCGGATCGGCCGCCGCACGGTGATGATTATCGCCACCGCGCTTCTGCTGATCCTCGCCCTGCCGCTGCTGAAAATCCTGCAGGCGGAGTCCAGCACGTTGGCGGTGAAGGCTGTTGTGGTGCTGATTGCGGGCGGTCTGGTGGGCATGCTGGCGGGTCCGGGCCCGGCGATGCTGTCTGAGATGTTCCCGACGCGCGTGCGCTATACGGGGCTGGGGCTGGCCTATTCGTTGTCGAACGCGATTTTCTCGGGATGCGCAGGGTTAATTATTACCGGGCTGATTAAGCAGACGGGCAACCTGGATATTCCGGCGTACTACGTTATGGCGACGGCGGTAGTGAGTATTTTCGCGCTGATGACGCTGAGGAAGGATGACCATTTGCGGTCGTTAGAGGAGTGAGGTTGTCAACGTCTGGTGCCCTCTCCCAGGGGGAGAGGGATAAAACACAAAAGGCCGTCCTGTGGACGGCCTTGCTGTTTATTCTCCGCGCTGACGCACCGCTTCAAACAGGCAGATGCCCGTTGCAACGGAAACGTTCAGGGACGACACGCTGCCCGCCATCGGTATGCTGATCAGCTCGTCGCAGTGCTCGCGGGTCAGACGACGCATGCCTTCGCCTTCCGCCCCCATCACCAGCGCCAGACGGCCGGTCATTTTGCTCTGGTACAGAGTATGATCCGCTTCACCGGCGGTACCAACGATCCAGATGTTCTCTTCCTGCAGCAGACGCATGGTGCGCGCGAGGTTGGTCACGCGGATCAGCGGAACGTTTTCCGCCGCGCCGCAGGCCACCTTCTTCGCCGTCGCGTTCAGCTGCGCGGAGCGATCTTTCGGCACGATCACCGCGTGCACGCCCGCCGCATCGGCGCTGCGCAGACACGCGCCGAGGTTGTGCGGATCGGTTACGCCGTCGAGGATCAGGAAGAACGGATTCTCCAGCTCGGCGATCAGATCCGGCAGATCGTTTTCCTGATACTGACGACCCGGCTTCACGCGGGCAATGATCCCCTGGTGGACCGCGCCTTCGCTTTTCTCATCCAGGAACTGGCGATTCGCCAGCTGAATCACCACGCCCTGCGCTTCCAGCGCGTGGATCAGCGGCATCAGACGCTTATCTTCACGCCCTTTCAGAATAAACACTTCCTGAAAACGCTCCGGTGCGCGCTCGAGAAGGGCCTGCACCGCGTGGATGCCGTAAATCATTTCACTCATTGATGGTTCTCGTAATAAGTATTTCCCCTCCCCCCGTTGGGGAGAGGGTCAGGTTGAGGGGAGAATTTACTCCGCCTGCTTTTTCTTGGCCGCGCGCTTCGCTTTGGTGGCGGCAGCGATTTTCTGCGTTTTCGCGGAAGGCTTTTTCGCTGAGCGGGCTTCTTTCTTCGCCGCCTTCGGCTTCTGTTTCTTCTCGCCGCGGAACGCGCTGTCCGGCTCGAAGTTTACCTTCTTGCCCGCCTGACGACGTTTACCGCCGCCCGGTTTACCGTTACCGGTTTTTTTCGCCCTTTCACGCTCGGTTTTACCGACGTTACGCGGCGCGCGCTCGCTGGAGATCAGGCTGAAGTCGATCTTACGGTCGTCCATATTCACGGCTTCGACCTTCACTTCCACACGGTCGCCCAGACGATACGTCTGGCCGCCAGATTCGCCAATCAGGCGCTGGCCGACCTGGTCGAAGCGGTAGTAGTCGTTATCCAGGCTGGAGACGTGCACCAGACCGTCGATGAACAGCTCGTCCAGACGAACGAAGAAACCAAAGCCGGTCACGCTGGCAATCACGCCTTTGAAGACGTTACCGACCTGATCGAGCATAAAGTCACACTTCAGCCAGTCCGCCACGTCGCGTGTTGCTTCATCGGCACGACGTTCGGCCATGGAGCAGTGCTGACCCAGCTGCAGCATCTCTTCCATCGAATAGTGGTAGCCACCGGTTTCGGTGGTGTTCCCTTTATGGCCCTGCTCCTGCGCCAGCAGATACTTGATCGCACGGTGTAGAGAGAGGTCAGGATAACGACGGATCGGCGAGGTGAAGTGGGCGTAAGACTGCAGCGCCAGGCCGAAGTGTCCGCGGTTTTCCGGATCGTAAATCGCCTGCTTCATGGAGCGCAGCAGCATCGTCTGCAGCATTTCTGCGTCAGGACGGTCGCCAATGGACTCCAGCAGCTCGGCGTAATCGCGCGGCTCTGGCTTGTTGCCTCCAGGCAGTTCCAGACCCAGTTCAGCCAGCACGGAGCGGAACGATGTAATGGCTTCCGTGGTCGGCTTATCGTGAATACGGAACAGCGCTGGCTCTTTGGCTTTCTCGACGAAACGTGCCGCCGAGATATTCGCCAGGATCATACACTCTTCGATCAGCTTGTGCGCGTCGTTACGCTGGGTCTGCTCGATACGCTCAATGCGGCGTTCGGCGTTGAAGATGAATTTCGCCTCTTCACTCTCAAACGAGATCCCGCCGCGCTCTTCGCGCGCCTGATCCAGCGTTTTGTAGAGGTTATGCAGCTCTTCGATATGTTTGACCAGCGGCGCATATTGTTCGCGCAGATCCTGGTCGCCCTGCAGCATATGCCAGACCTTGGTATAGGTCAGACGCGCGTGCGAGCTCATCACCGCTTCGTAGAATTTGTAGCCGGTTAAGCGCCCTTTGGTGGAGATGGTCATCTCGCAAACCATACAGAGGCGGTCAACCTGCGGGTTCAGGGAGCACAGGCCGTTAGACAGCACTTCCGGCAGCATCGGCACGACCTGGGACGGGAAGTAGACCGACGTACCGCGGCTGCGGGCTTCGTTATCCAGCGGGGTGTGCGGACGGACGTAATAGCTTACGTCTGCAATAGCGACCCACAGGCGCCAGCCACCGCCGCGTTTTTTCTCACAGTATACGGCGTCATCAAAGTCGCGGGCGTCTTCGCCATCAATAGTGACCAGCGGCAGGGAGCGCAGATCCACGCGGCCCACTTTGGACTCTTCCGGCACTTCTTCGCGCAGGCTTTCGATCTGATCTTCAACCGCTTTCGGCCAGATGTACGGAATTTCATGGGTGCGCAATGCCATATCAACGGCCATCGTGGTGCCCATGTTATCGCCCAGCACTTCGACGATTTTACCTACCGCTTTGGTGCGACGGGTTGGGCGCTGGGTGAGTTCCACCACCACCACAAAGCCCATGCGGGCTCCCATCACCTCTTCAGGTGGGATCAGAATGTCGAAGCTCAGACGGCTGTCGTCCGGCACCACGAAGCCCACGCCGGCGTCGGTAAAGTAGCGGCCGACGATCTGGCTGGTTTTTGGCACCAGAACGCGTACCACGCGCGCTTCGCGGCGACCTTTACGGTCAGCGCCCAGCGGCTGCGCCAGGATCTGGTCGCCGTGGATACACATCTTCATCTGCTCAGATGAGAGGTACAGATCGTCTTTACGGCCTTCCACGCGCAGGAAGCCGAAGCCATCGCGGTGACCAATGACGGTCCCTTTCAGCAGATCGAGACGTTCTGGCAGCGCGTAGCACTGGCGGCGGGTAAAGACCAGTTGCCCGTCACGCTCCATTGCGCGCAGGCGGCGGCGAAGGGCTTCAATTTGCTCTTCACCTTCAATGTTTAATTCAACGGCAAGTTCTTCACGATTGGCGGGTTTTTCGCGTTTTGTTAAGTGTTCAATGATGAACTCGCGGCTGGGAATAGGATTCGCGTATTTTTCGGCTTCGCGTTCCTGGAAAGGATCATGTGACATGTCGGTTCCTCCGTTGTCAGCTCCGGTGGAAATTTTCTTCATTCCACCAGCAATAATTTATAAAGCGGTTGATTCTCTTCAACCAAATCGGCCAGCGTGTAGTTATCCAGTTCCATGAGAAAACTTTGCACGGCCTTTGAAAGCGCCTTTTTCAGGCGGCAAGCGGGCGTGATGTGGCAGAACTCGCTGCTGCAGTTCACCAGAGACAGCGGCTCCAGTTCACGTACCACATCGCCAACACGAATACTCTGTGCCGGTTTACCGAGACGGATCCCACCATTCTTCCCGCGGACGGCAGCAACGTATCCGGCACGACTAAGTTGATTGATTATTTTGACCATATGATTACGGGATACGCCGTAGACCTCTGTAACTTCAGAGATACTGGTCATCTTCCCATCGGGTAACGACGCCATGTAAATCAGCGCACGTAAGCCGTAATCGGTGAAACTTGTTAACTGCACATCAACCTCAGGAAAAAGGGAAAACGCGGTTAAACCGCAGAGATATTCATTAATGATGATAAACCAGCCAGATAGTGAGCGGCTAATTTATTTGACAGACGGGGCGAAAAAGCGGAGATCCAGGAGCGGTCGCCGGATGGCGCTACGCTTATCCGGCCTGCGGGTCTCCCCGCAGGCCAGCAGTCACGAAGATTATGCGTCGAACGGGTCGCGCAGGATCATCGTTTCAGTACGATCCGGGCCGGTAGAAATAATATCGATCGGCACTTCGGTCAGTTCTTCAATACGCTTGATGTAATCCAGCGCCGCCTGCGGCAGGCCGCTACGCTCTTTCACACCGAAAGTGGTCTCAGACCAGCCCGGCATGGTTTCGTAGATTGGCTCAATGCCTTCCCAGTCGTCAGCAGCCAGCGGAGTGGTGGTCACTTCGCGGCCATCTGGCATACGGTAGCCTACGCAGATTTTCACTTCTTTCAGGCCGTCCAGTACGTCCAGCTTGGTCAGGCAGAAGCCAGACAGGGAGTTGATCTGCACTGCACGACGCACGGCAACCGCATCCAGCCAGCCGGTACGACGACGGCGACCGGTGGTCGCGCCAAACTCGTTACCCTGCTTGCACAGGAACTCGCCGGTTTCATCAAACAGTTCGGTCGGGAATGGACCCGCACCCACGCGAGTGGAGTACGCTTTGATGATGCCCAGCACGTAATCCACATAACGTGGACCCAGGCCAGAGCCGGTCGCCACGCCACCTGCCGTGGTGTTAGAGGAGGTGACGTACGGATAGGTACCGTGGTCGATGTCCAGCAGCGTACCCTGCGCACCTTCGAACATGACGAAATCGCCACGCTTGCGCGCCTGGTCCAGCAGATCGGACACATCAACAACCATACCGGTCAGAATGTCAGCGATCGCCATGACGTCATCCAGCACTTTCTGGTAGTCAACAGCGTCAGCTTTGTAGAAGTTCACCAGCTGGAAGTTGTGATATTCCATCACTTCTTTCAGTTTTTCAGCGAAGGTTGCTTTGTCGAAGAGGTCGCCCACGCGCAGACCGCGACGTGCAACTTTATCTTCGTAAGCCGGGCCGATACCACGACCGGTGGTGCCGATCGCTTTCGCGCCACGCGCTTTTTCACGCGCCACGTCCAGCGCCACGTGATAATCCAGGATCAGCGGGCAGGCTTCGGAGAGCAGCAGACGCTCACGAACAGGGATACCACGGTCTTCCAGACCTTTCATCTCTTTCATCAGCGCAGCAGGAGACAGCACAACGCCGTTACCGATGATGCTGGTGACGTTTTCGCGAAGAATGCCTGATGGAATAAGATGGAGGACGGTTTTTTCACCGTTGATTACGAGAGTATGGCCTGCGTTGTGACCACCCTGGTAGCGCACAACATATTTAGCCCGTTCAGTCAGAAGATCGACGATCTTCCCTTTACCTTCGTCACCCCATTGGGTGCCCAGTACGACGACGTTGTTACCCATTTTTTTCAAAATCACCGTTTGCTTAAAAATGGATTCTACCATCGCTTTTTCAGATATACAGCACTTTTTGACCTCAAAATACGCCAATTGTGCCTATTTTTTGATCAGCCAATCGTTTTCCTCAACATGTAGTAGATCACGATGCCCGCAACCACAAGACCGCCGCCAAAACGACGCAAAATATTATCCGGCAGCTGGCTCATAGTGGCGATCATTCGGCGCCAGGCACGCGGATAAAGCATCGGTCCAAGACCTTCCAGCACCAGGACCAGGGCCAGTGCGAGCCAGATCGTTGAATTCATTTTTATTCCTTATAAAAGAAAACCACCGCTCCGTTGAGAGCGGTGGTTTGAATACTCAAACGAGCCTGAGTTTATCGCGTTGCGTTAGTCGGCGTCTTCATATAACGGAAGAAATCGCTGTCCGGGCTGAGAACCATCACGTCCTGGTTGCTCTGGAAGCTATTCTCGTAAGCGCGCAGGCTACGGATAAAGGCGTAGAAGTCAGGATCCTGGCTGAAGGCATCAGCAAACAGCTTCGCCGCTTCGGCATCGCCTTCACCGCGCAGGATACGGCCCTGACGCTCAGATTCCGCCAGCGTCTTGGTGACTTCATAGTCCGCTGCTGCACGCAGCTTCTCAGCCTCTTCCTGGCCCTGTGAACGGTGACGACGGGCTACCGCTTCACGCTCGGCGCGCATACGGTTGTAAATCGCCTCGGACACTTCCACCGGCAGGTTGATCTGCTTGATACGCACGTCAACCACTTCGATACCCAGCGCAGCCATACTGTTCGGGTTGATCACCGGCACTTTACCATTGGTCTCCGCCTGAACGCGTTCAGCCGCTTTGGCAATCGCATCATCTGCTGCCGGCGTTGAAACTTCATCTTCAGTGCCCGCTGTACCGGAGTTCAGCGCATCGCGAACTTCCAGGGTCAGACGACCACGGGAGTCGGTCACGATGTCTTTCACATCCAGACGACCAATCTCGGAACGCAGACGGTCAGAGAACTTACGTTTCAGCAGCACTTCTGCCTGAGAAACGTCGCCGCCGCCCGTTGCCAGGAAGTAACGGCTGAAATCGCTGATGCGCCATTTGATATAGGAATCAACGATCAGGTCTTTCTTCTCTTTGGTCACGAAACGGTCGGCCTGGTTATCCATGGTCTGGATACGTGCATCCAGCGTTTTCACGGACTGAATGAACGGCACCTTGAAGTGCAGACCCGGCTCGTAAATCACCGGGCGTTTGTCGCCATCACGCACGACGCTGCTGAACTGGAACTTAATCCCACGCTCGCCTTCTTTCACCACAAAAATCGAGGTATAAAGCGCGACCAGTACGATGACGATGATCGCAATAACTGACTTACGCATCCTTATTCCCCCTGACGCTGGTAGTCGTTACGCTGCGCGTTAGCACGGCGTTGGTCCATAATGTCACCATCGTTCGAAGAAGGCGTTGTGTTCGTGCTGGCGCTGCCTGTTGAGGCTGGCGGCAAACGCAGCAGATTGTTCGCGCCGCTGGTGTCGCCTTTCGCTGCTGGTGCAGAACCGCCTTTCAGCATCTGATCCAGCGGCAGAACCATCAGGTTTCCGCCTTTGTTGTCGTTAACCAACACTTTGCGGGTGTGGCTCAGCACTTTTTCCATGGTCTCGATATAGAGACGCTCACGGGTAATTTCCGGTGCCGCTTTATATTCCGGCAGGATCTTCGCGAAGCGGGCCACTTCACCCTGAGCTTCCAGGATGGTCTGCGTTTTATACGCGCGCGCTTCTTCCAGAATACGCTGCGCCTGACCGTTAGCGCGTGGCTGAACTTCGTTGGTGTACGCTTCTGCTTCACGGATGTACTGCTGTTCGTTTTCACGGGCAGCAATCGCATCGTCAAATGCGGCTTTCACCTCTTCCGGCGGACGCGCAGCCTGGAAGTTGACGTCCAGCAGGGTAATCCCCATGTTGTACGGACGAATGGTCTCTTCCAGCTCGCGCTGGGTATCGCTACGAATAACGGTACGACCTTCGGTCAGGATACGGTCCATGGTGTATTTTCCGATGACACCACGCAGGGCGCTGTCAGTCGCCTGACGCAGGCTGTCATCGGCGCTGGTCACGCTAAACAGGTAACGCTCAGGATCGGTCACGCGGTACTGCACGTTCATCTCAACGCGCACCACGTTTTCGTCAGAGGTCAGCATCACGCCGGAGGCGGCCAGTTCACGGACCGATTCCACGTTTACCGCGGTCACGTCATCAATGAAGGTTGGCTTCCAGTTCAGACCCGGCTCAACCAGATGGCTGAACTTACCGAAACGGGTGACTACGCCGCGTTCTGCTTCTTTAATGGTGTAGAACCCGCTGGCTGCCCAGATGATGACTACCGCAGCGGCCACGATGCCCACTACGCGGCCACCCATTGGCGGGCGCGAACTCTGAGTGGAGTTGCCACCCGAGCCAGAACCTTTTCCTCCGCCAAGGCCACCAAGCTTCTTGCTCAGTTTGCGGAAGATATCATCCAGATCCGGCGGCCCCTGCTCGCGACCACCTTTGTTGCCATTTCCCTCAGAGTTGCCGCCAGGTTTGCTGCTTCCCCACGGGTCGCGGTCTTGTCCGTTATTACCGGGCTGATTCCACGCCATGTATATGCTCCATATTTGTTATGCAAGGGCGAATTATTCAGGCATCCCCTTTCTGATCAGACGATATAGTCGACCAGCGCAGGTTCTTGTTTACAGAGGCGACGCCAGTCAACGATCGGCATACGCACCTGCATCCCCACGCTGCCGTCATCCTCCATCCACTCTTTTTCTATCGCCTGAAGCTGATAAAACCGGCTGCGCAGCCTGCCTTCCTGTGGCGGCAGTCGCAGCGTGTGCTGAGCTACCTCACCGGAAAGACGTTCTGTCAAAGCCTGGAAAAGCAGTGGCACACCAATACCGGTCTGGGCAGAAAGCCAGACCCGAATCGGTTTGTTTTCTTCATCTCTGTCGATACGCGGTTCGAAATCGTCCAGCATATCGATCTTATTCATGACCAACAGCGTTGGGATCTCGTGGGCGTCGATCTCTTCGAGCACCACGTTCACCGCGTCGATGTTCTCCTGCACGCGCACGTCTGCCGCATCAATCACGTGCAGCAGCAGAGTCGCCTGTCGCGTCTCCTGCAGGGTGGCTTTAAACGCCGCCACCAGGTCATGCGGCAGGTGGCGGATAAACCCTACGGTATCCGCCAGCACCGTTTCACCAACGTCTGCAACGTCAATACGGCGCAGCGTAGGGTCCAGGGTCGCAAACAGCTGGTCTGCGGCATAAACCTGGGCCTCGGTTATCTGGTTAAACAGGGTGGATTTACCGGCGTTGGTATAGCCCACCAGCGACACCGTCGGGATGTCGGCTTTGGTTCGCGCCCGGCGCCCCTGTTCGCGCTGTTTCTCTACACGTTCCAGACGTGAAAGGATCTGGGTAATTCGGCCACGCAGCAAACGACGGTCGGTTTCGAGCTGGGTTTCACCCGGGCCGCGCAAACCAATCCCGCCTTTTTGTCTTTCAAGGTGTGTCCAGCCACGCACCAGACGCGTTGCCAGATGGCGCAGCTGCGCCAGCTCAACCTGCAGTTTCCCTTCGTGGGTACGTGCACGCTGAGCAAAAATATCTAAAATCAAACCCGTGCGATCGATAACACGGCATTCGCAAAGGGCTTCCAGGTTGCGCTCCTGGGCTGGAGACAGCGCATGATCAAACAACACGACTGACGCGCCGGTTGCTTTTACGGCATCCGCAATTTCGACTGCTTTACCTTCACCAACAAAATACTTTGGGTGCGGCGCTTTACGGCTACCGGTAATCACCTGCATTGCTTCGACACCGGCGGAAGAGACCAGAGATTCAAACTCCTGGAGGTCTTCCATATCTTTGTCTTGCGAAAAATAGA
>OGSJ01000668.1_pt1 | contig 17163 bp, 20 predicted proteins | sample 1573851 | NCBI WGS metagenome assembly OGSJ01 (sample SAMN03295846, study PRJEB24534) | human gut metagenome | isolation source: fecal sample 6 from infant 6 | host: Homo sapiens | place: USA: Pittsburgh, PA | collected 2014-07 | reverse complement strand
CGTCACCGGTTTGTCCGAAATGAAAAATATTCAAGACGTAGCTCGCCTGCGTGGAAAACGCATCGAAGAAATCTGGAGCTAGGAGGGTGGATATGGCCAATTTGAAAATTACCCTGAGCAAGAGCGTTATCGGCGCTTCCGCTACTCAGAAAAAAGTTGTCAAAGCGCTCGGCCTCACCAAGACCAACCACTTTGTCGTTCGCCCCGATGTGGACAGCGTGCGTGGCATGATTGGTAAGGTTAGCCACCTCGTAACTGTAGAAGAAATCGACGCGTAGTTAGGAGGTGCTGTGAAGTGAAATTACACGAATTACATCCTGCCGAAGGCAGCCGTCATAGATTAAAACGTAAAGGTCGCGGGATCGGTTCCGGTCTCGGCAAAACCTCGGGCAAGGGTCATAAAGGCCAAAAAGCTCGGTCTGGCGGCGGTAAAGGCCCCTACTTTGAAGGTGGTCAAACCCCGTTGCAACGTCGTCTGCCGAAACGTGGTTTTTCAAACTACCCCTTCCGTGTTCGTTATTCCGTTATCTCACTGTCCGACTTAACGCGCTTTGAAGCCGGCTCCGTCGTGACTCCGGATGCGTTGATTGACTGTGGACTAGTGAAACAAATGGAAAACGGAGGTGTAAAAGTCTTAGCCAACGGCGAAATCGATCGCGCTTTAACAGTGAAAGCCAATGCTTTCAGTGCAAAAGCCAAAGAAGCCATTGAGGCAGCCGGCGGTAAAGCCGAGGTGATTGAATAATGCTTGAAACGTTAAATCAGGCGGTGCGCACCCCTGAGATGCGCAAAAAGATTACCTTCACCTTGATTATGTTTTTGATTTTCCGCATTGGGACCCACATCCCGGTGCCGGGATTTGACAAGGCAGCCATTGATCAACTGGTCAACCAAGCCAAGCTTTTGGGCTTTTTTGATATCATTTCCGGGGGCGGCTTCCGCAATATCTCTATTTTTGCGATGAGCATCACCCCCTACATCAACGCATCCATCATCATGCAGTTGATGACCGTCGTCAGCCCACGGATTGAAGCCATGGCTAAAGACGACCGCAAAAAAATGGTGGAATGGACCCGTTACCTAACCGTTATCCTGGGCTTTATCCAAGCCATTGGGATGACCCTAGGGCTTTTACGTAGAGCCGTTATCGCTCAAGATCCTTTTTCCATCCTGGTTATCGCCATCACCTTTACCGCAGGGACTGCCTGCCTCATGTGGATCGGCGAACTCATTACTGAAAAAGGTATTGGCAACGGGATTTCACTCATCATCTTTGCCGGTATCGTTTCTAAGATCCCCCACGGGATCAGCACCCTTTATGAATATGTACAAGGCGGTCCCATCCGTATCTTGTTCGTATTCTTCTTCCTGATCATTGCCTTGCTCATCATCATGGGCATTATTGTGGTCAACCAGGGTGAACGGCGTGTTCCTGTGCAATACGCCAAACGGGTCGTTGGCCGCAAGGTTTACGGCGGTCAGTCCACCCATATCCCCATTAAAGTGAACTCTGCCGGGGTTATCCCCGTTATTTTCGCCATGAGCATTATGATGCTGCCCAGCACGGTAGCAGCCTTCTTCCAAAAAAGTGCGGTTGCCAACTTCATCAGCCAAAACCTGAGTGTTAACAGCATCGGCTATAACATTTTATATGCGCTCCTCATCCTATTCTTCACCTACTTCTACAGCTCCATCACCTTCAATCCGATTGACGTCAGCGATAACATTCGCCGTAATGGCGGCTTTATCCCCGGCTTGCGTCCGGGCCGTCCCACGTCTGAATACATCACGCGTGTGATGGCGCGCATTACCTTGTTTGGCGCCATTTTCTTGGCTGCTATCGCTGTATTGCCGGCCATCATCTTCGGAGCGACCGGGATGAACCTGTACTTCGGTGGGACCTCGCTTCTCATTGTGGTCGGTGTTGCTCTGGATACCATGAAGCAAATTGAGTCCAATATGCTCATGCGCAACTATCAGGGCTTTATGAAGTAATCGGAGGGAAAGAAAAATGCAAATTTTACTCATGGGACCTCCCGGGGCCGGGAAAGGCACCCAAGCTGAATTTTTGACAGACGCTTACAAGATTCCGCATATTTCCACCGGCGATATGTTCCGTAAGGCACAGGCCGACGGGACCGCTTTAGGTCTTGAGGCCAAACGTTATATGGAAGCCGGCGATTTGGTGCCTGATGAAGTGACCATCGGCATCGTTCGCGAACGTCTTGCCGAAGCCGATTGCAAAAAAGGCTTCCTCTTAGACGGCTTTCCGCGGACCGTTGCCCAGGCGGAAGCCCTTAAAGGCATCTTAAGCGACCTGAACATGCAGCTCGATGCCGCATTAAACATCGACGTTGCTGAAGAAGAGCTGATCAAACGGCTGACCGGCCGTCGCATTTGCAAAACATGCGGCGCCACCTATCACACCGTTTTCAACCCACCGCAAAAAGCGGATGTGTGTGATAAAGACGGCGGTCCCTTATACCAACGTAAAGACGATACCGTTGAAACGGCAAAAAACCGTTTGTCCGTCTATACCGGTCAAACCCAGCCGCTAATTGACTACTACCAAAAAGAAGGCGTTTTGGTAGAAATCAATGGCCAACAAGACGTTTCTGCCGTTACTGCGGATATAAAAAAAGCTCTTGAGGCCTGCCGATGATCACCATCAAATCCGAACGCGAAATTGCGCTCATGCGTGAAGCCGGCCGCATTGTGGCTGAGACACACGCCCTTTTGCGCGAATCCTTAAAGCCCGGCATTAGCACCCTTGAATTGGATACCATTGCCGAACAATACATTCGCAGCAAGGGTGCCGTACCGTCCTTTAAGAATTACAACGGCTTTCCCGGCAGCATCTGTGCCTCCATTAACGAGGTGGTCGTTCACGGTATTCCAAGTGAAGACATCATCGTCCAAGACGGCGATATCATCAGCTTTGATGTTGGCGCCATCTTAGACGGTTATCATGGCGATGCGGCAAGAACCGTTCCATGCGGAAATGTCGATCAAGACGCCCTGGACCTTATTGAGGTCACCCGTGCGTCATTAGATGAAGGATTGAAGTTTGCCCGTGAAGGCTACCGCTTGTCGGATATCGGGCACGCCATTCAGGCCTACTGTGAAAGCCGCGGCTACGGCGTGGTTCGCGATTATTGCGGCCACGGCATTGGCACCAGTATGCATGAAGACCCGCAGATTCCCAATTATGGGCGTCCGGGACGCGGCGTGCGCCTCAAAGAAGGCATGTGCCTGGCCATAGAGCCGATGATTACCGAAGGCACTTGGGAAGTGACCGTCCAGTCTGACGGCTGGACCGTTTTGACCAAGGACGGCAAACGAGCCGCTCATCATGAGAACACCATCGCCTTAACGGCTGACGGGCCCGTTATCTTGACGGCGCTATGATTGTCAAAGCAAAGGAGGCAATCCATGAGTAAAGACGTCATCGAAGTTCAAGGAACTGTCCTTGAAGCTTTACCCAACGCCATGTTTCAAGTGGAACTTGAAAACGGGCACACGGTATTGGCGCATATCAGCGGCAAAATCCGCATGAACTTTATAAAAATCCTTCCGGGGGACCGGGTAACTGTGGAGCTTTCTCCTTACGACCTATCTCGCGGTCGGATCACCTACCGTTTCAAATAGACCGACTCCAAGGAGGTTCCTATATGAAAGTGAGAGCATCTGTAAAACCAATGTGTGAAAAATGCAAGATCATCAAACGCAAAGGTCGCGTAATGGTCATCTGCAACAATAAAAAACACAAACAAGTCCAAGGCTAAGTGCTGGAGGTGCAAATATGGCAAGAATTTCAGGTGTCGACCTGCCCAGAGACAAACGCATTGTTGTAGGGCTCACCTATATTTACGGCATTGGTCGTTCCACTGCCAACCAAATCATCGCGCAAACCGGCATCAATCCCGATGTACGTGTGCGCGACTTAACCGATGAAGATGAAGCAAAACTGCGCGAAGCCGTCTCCGAACTTACCGTTGAAGGGGACTTGCGTCGTGAAACCAACTTAAATATCAAGCGTTTGACGGAAATCGGCTGCTATCGCGGCATTCGTCATCGTAAAGGCCTGCCGGTGCGCGGTCAAAAAACCAAAACCAATGCACGGACCCGCAAGGGTAAAGTGCGTACAGCTGCCGGTAAACGTAAAAAGTAAAGGGGTGAAGTCAGTTGGCTAAACAACAGAGAAGAAGTTCTCGCGGACGTCGCAAAGACCGCAAAACAGTTGAACGCGGCGTAGCGCACATCAAGAGTTCTTTTAATAACACCATTGTCACCATCAGCGACACCCAAGGCAATGCCCTGAGCTGGGCATCCGCCGGCGGCATGGGCTTCCGCGGCTCCAGAAAGAGCACACCCTTTGCTGCACAAGTTGCCGCTGAAACCGCTGCAAAAGCCGCCATGGAATACGGCTTAAAAGAAATTGAATGCATGGTCAAAGGTCCCGGCTCCGGCCGTGAAGCCGCCATTCGTGCCCTGCAGGCAGCAGGTCTCGAAGTCAGCATGATTAAGGACGTCACCCCGATTCCGCACAACGGTTGCCGTCCGCCGAAACGCAGAAGAGTGTAAGGAGGTTAAGATGGCAAGAAACAGAGAACCCATCGTTAAGCGTTGCCGCGCTCTGGGGATTTCCCCGGCCTATCTGGGCTACAGCAAATCCTCCAAACGCGTTCCGTCACGTGGCCGCAAAAAATTGAGCGAATACGGCATGCAGCTGCAAGAAAAGCAAAAAGCTAAATTTATCTATGGGGTTATGGAAAAACCGTTCATCAACTACTACAAAAAAGCCAATCGTATGAGCGGCATGACCGGTGAAAACCTCATCATTCTCTTGGAAAAACGTTTGGACAACATCGTCTGGCGTGCCGGCTTTGCCAAAACTCGCCGGGAAGCCCGTCAAATGGTTGTACACAATCATTTCACCGTCAACGGCAAAAAAGCCAATATTCCTTCCATGGAAATGTCCGTCGGCGATGTGATTGAACTCAAAGACAAGAGCGCCCAATCTCCTCACTTTAAAGCACATGTGGACGCACTCGGTGTCGTAGCACCGCCGGCTTGGCTTCAATTAGATACCAATAACCGTTCCGTAGCGGTTGTTGCAGAGCCGACCCGTGAAGAAATCGACATTCCTGTTGATGAACAGATGATCGTCGAGCTCTACAGCAAGTAATAGAGCGGGCATCTTGCACTGGAGGTCAGTACATGATTGAATTTGACAAGTTTGGAATCGAAGAACGCAAAACACCTGAGTCCGGCGATTGCTATGGCGAATTTGTCATCGAACCGTTGGAACACGGTTTCGGCGTCACCCTAGGCAACGCCCTCAGACGTATTTTGCTCTCCTCTATTCCGGGAGCTGCCGTCACTTCTGTCAAAATTGACGGTGTCCTACACGAATTTTCGACGGTGCCCGGTGTCAAGGAAGACGTTGCCGAAATCATTTTAAATATCAAGCAGCTGGCTTTAAAATGTGACCACGATGAAGCTCAGACCATCATCATTAACGCCACAGAAGAAGGCGAAGTGACCGGTGCTGACATTCTCACGACAGAAGCCGTGGAAGTAATCAATAAAGATTTACACATCGCCACCATGGACAAAGACAGCCGCCTGTACATTGAAATGGTTGTTGAAACCGGCAACGGATATGTGTCTGCTGAAAAGAACAAGAGCAAAAACGATGAATTGCCCATTGGGACCATTCCCATCGATTCCATCTATACGCCGGTGCACAAAGTGAATTTTTCCGTCGAGGATCCCCGTGTTGGCCAGGATACTGAAAAAGATCGCCTGATGCTCACCATTGGCACCAACGGCAACCTAACGCCGACAGAAGCCTTATCGTGGGCAGCACGCATCTTAACCGACCACCTTGAGCCGTTCATAAAGCTCAAAGAGGGCATGGAAGATACGGCCATCATGATTGAAAAAGAAGAAGAAGAGAAAGACAAAGTGCTGGACATGACCATTGAAGAGCTGGATCTCTCCGTGCGCAGCTACAACTGCCTCAAGCGAGCCGGCATCAATACAGTCCTTGAACTGACGCAAAAAACCAAGGATGAAATGATGAAAGTCAGAAACCTGGGTAAAAAATCGTTAGAAGAAGTGACTGAAAAAATGGGCGCACTTGGCCTCTCTCTCAAATCCAATGATGAGTAAAAGGAGGTTCGGGAATGAATCATAGAAAAATCGGAACCGATATATCCCACCGTCGCGCCATCCTGCGCAATATGACCACCAGCGTTTTAGAAAACGGTCGTGTTGAAACCACCGTGCCTAAAGCCAAAGAAGTGCGTCGTCAGGTGGAAAAAATGATCACCCTCGGTAAAAAAGGCGACTTGGCTGCTTATCGTAAAGCCATGGCCTACCTGACCGATGAAGACGTGGTCCAGAAACTCTTTAAAGAAATCGCCCCGGGCTATGAAGATCGCAATGGTGGCTATACCCGTGTTTTAAAATCCGGATTCCGCCGCGGCGATGCAGCGCCCTTGGCCATTATCGAACTGGTGTAACATACGCATGGCACCCTGAGGTGTCAGGCGTCTACATAAAAAGCCGTCCCTTTAGGGGCGGCTTTTTTGCTGCTCAATTTCTTTAGGGACCCATTCATTTTTCATGTCAAGCGTTCTTTTTAGAACAGAGGTTGTTGATGAAAACCGATGCAGGCAAGGAAAAATTTTTAAAATAAAGGGCCCATATCATTCTTTTGGGTGATGTGGACCCTAAAAAAATAAGATAAACTTTATAAAAAATAGCCTTGTGGTTGCAGAAAGCTTTCGCCTTATTTTTAGGATGGCTGCGGCGGGGACCTCAATTTTATGAAAGAAGGGAAAAAGGATGAAAAGACAATTGACGAAGGCATTCGTGTTCTTTATGGCATTGGCCCTTTGCCTACCAAGCTATTGCTATGCTGTGGAGATCAACATTAACGGCCAATGTCTAGCCACGGACACAGAACCGGTGATAGAAAATTCACGGGTCTTTGTTCCGGCTCGGGTTATTGCAGAAAATTTGGGGGCAAGCGTTGCCTACAATGCAAAAGACAGGACCGTCGATATGGATAGGGGGGATACACATATCCATATCACCATCGGCAGCCCGGATCTTTGGTTTTCTGACAAAGAAAAGGCCGGCCCCATCATGTTAGACGCACCGGCATTTATAAAAAATAACCGAACCATGTTGCCGGTTCGGGCTGTATCTGAAGTGTTCGGTATGCAAGTTGATTGGCATGCGCCAACGCAAACCGTACTGATCTGGGAGAATGGCCCTAGCCAGGTGCTTAGAATTGATGGGAACCCTGTAGGGGACGAAGTTGTACAGCGGTTAACCAAGCTGGGTATGATACCATCCGGTGAGTATTTTACAGAAGCCTCTTATATGACAACAACACTTCCACCGAATCAACAAGAAGAGGGCTATTTTGTTACCGTGAGAAGAACCAACCCCTATGACAACAACTTGGCCGAGTTGGTCGGTCACTATTTTATCAATTTTCAGGGGACCCTTTTTATGAAGTATAATTTTGAATCGGATATATTCGAGGTCATTTGTTAGCCAGGGGGCCTGGCCATCAGCTGGCCTAGGCAGGCAGAGGCCCGGCATCTATTTGAAAAGAGAATGGGAGGAAGTTATCATGAAGAAATTCTATCCAAGTCAAATCGTTGTTATTGTTGCAGCCGTTTTAGTTTGTATTTCTACGCTTGTTCCGGCAGCTGAAATTTTAGGCCAACAGATGAATTTACTTATGCCGGGCGGAGACGTTGGGGCAGGGGTATTTTTGATGGCCTTGTCCATCCTAGCCGGTGTGATGGCTCTTTTTAAACGGAAAGTTTTATGCCTAATTTTTGCAATTCTTAATTTGGTCATTGCCTTCACCCAATATGCTTCCCTTTCCGATTACCTGGATTTTGTGACCGCCGGTTTTTATCTTATGATGGTCAGCAGCTTTTTATTGGTCTTTGCCGCCATCTTCTTGATGGTCCAAGTGCCTAAAAAATCAAAGGTAAAAGAGCAGTGAGAAAATCGAAGGGGAGCAAAAGGAAGAAGGACATAGAAAAATCCGCAGGCGGTGTGCCTGCGGATTTTTCTATGGGCATCGATTGCTGTCACCGGTCACTGAAGGGGCCTACTCATCTTCAATGACCAGGCCGCTTAGCCGGGCTTGAATGGCCAATTGGGTCCGGCTCTTAAAGCCGGTTTTTTGCATGAGGTGCTGGATATGGGTTTTTACCGTGTTTGAAGAGATGGCCATCTTTTCGGCAATTTCTTCATTGACGGCGCCGGTGGTCAGAAAGCGAAGCACTTGAATTTCTTTCGGGGTAAATTCAGTCGACTTGGCCAGCCCCAGCTGGACAACCGGGGTTTCTTCCGGGTAGATGGATTCACCAGCCAGGGTTCGCTCTATAATATTTAAAATGCTTTCTTCAGAGGCTTCTTTGTACCAGAAACTTTCGATACCGATGGCTTTGGCCTTCTCCATCCAGGAGACTTCAGGCATGCTGGTGACGGCAATAATTTTAATTTGGGGATTGATCTTTTTTATTTTTTCAGCCGCTTCCAGGCCGTTAGAAGTGTCTTGCATGAGGATATCCATAATAATCAGGTCTGGCTTGGCTTTTAAAATATAGGTGTCTGCAAACATGGCGGTATCAAGGCTGTAGATGACCTCGTAATTTGGTGACCGGTCAATGTAAAGCTCAAACATTTGCCGGGAAACGGACTGGTCATCAACGATCATGATTTTGTAGCTCATGGTAGCCTCCTTTCAGGTAATAAAAGGCCAGTTGAAATTGCGGACGGGTTGTAATGCTCATCTTTCCGCCAAGCAGATTTAGGCGATGGCGAATATTTTTTAACCCACCTTTTTCAGCAATGGTTTCCGGGGTCGGTTTACCGTCGTTTCGAATTTTACCGTAAACGGTGGATTCGTCTTCAGATAGGTCAACCCAGAGGTTTTTGGCTTCGCCGTGCCGAATGGCGTTATTTAAGGCTTCATGAACAATATCCACTAAGATGTCCTGGTCTTTTTCATCTTCAGGCAGATGGCCTGAGACCTGTATGGTAACGCCAATATCTTGCGCTGCCGTCTGAAGTTTTTCCCAGGCACTGGTCCTGCCGGTGGGCCTTTTGTGGTCGAACATCAGCAAGCTTTCTTTCCAGAGAGTGACCAGCTTTTCTCGGTCTTCTCTGGTTTTTTTAGGCATTTTTAAATACCGGCAAAGAAAGATTAAAGATTGGCCGATTCGGTCGTGGATGTGGATTTTTGCCTGCAAGACTTCTTTTTGCTGGGTATATTCCGCTATCTTTTTTTTGTAAGCCTTTAGGTTGGCGTTTAAACGGCGAATCTGGTCGTTCTTCTCTTCAATCTCCTGCACCATGGCCCATTCCTGGGTGATGTTATAGGCAACGGTTTCTTTAACCTCATCGTAATCCAGGATGCTAATCAGCCATACCTTGTTCTCCGCCTTGATGACCAGGGGGCTTTCATTCAGGACCTCCACCATCGGCCGGATTTTTCGCTCTTGAATGTATAAGGCGCAGGCAAGGTCGTTGACCAGCATTTTGCCAAAGACATCGTAGCTGATTTGCTGCATTTGTTTGTTGACCAGGAGAGGAGTGCCATCTTTTTTTGAAAAACAGATGCCGTCCGGCAGGTTGTCCATCGTTTCTTTAATGGCATTCCTGCCCAGGGTCCTTCGCTTGACGGCCTTTATTTTTTGAAACAAGAAGAGGTCTCCGACAAAAACAGTCAGCAGGAGGAGCGATAATAGGGATGGCGAAAGGAAGTCAAAGACCAGGTAAAGGTTGCCCTTTTCGGTTCCCACGTCGGTAAGGGTTTGGGCGCTGAAGAAGCTTAGACATAAAAAACACATGCTGAAAAAGAAGGCGCTGTTTTTTATATTTAAGCGCAGCATTTCCAGAAAGAAGGACAGGTTTAGGGTCAGCAAAAAGAGGCTTGCGGAAAATAGAAGAGCCAGGTCGGTGCGACTTAGGTCCATCAGTGTCATAGGCCTTGCTCCTTTTTTAGGTAGACATCCCAGCGGATTGAGTCGGTCATGGGTTTTTCTTCTATGATTAGGCCTTCATTTTCCATCCGACCTTCCAAAAGGGTCAGCAGAGAGATCATCCTTTTAGCGTCCAACTGAATGGATAGCTGGAGGCCTTCGGCTGATTCGCCGACATCGATAAAGATTGCCGTCATCAGGGGGAGGTAATTTTCTAAGATAATCTGGAAGACCCCGTAGAGGTCCAGCCCTTTCCTGGCGTCAATGGTATCGGTTGCTTGCCAATGGAGGCAGGTGTCAATGTCGTTCAGCTTAACATACTCCAGGGACTCTAAAAAGGCCAGGCGGAGCTCCGATAGGGGGAGGGTATTCTTATTTTTCGCCATTAAGAATAAGTTGGAATAGCGTTTAATAAAAACCTGTACCACGGCAGCCCTTTTGAAGGCCTCTTCAAAAGCAGCCTCGTCTTCAGGCAGGTGGCTGATGATGGGCTCTAATTGCTCAAAGGCCGGTTGCAATTTTTCTTGGAGCATTTTTCGCAGGGCCTCCTGCTCTTGAACGCGGGCCAGGTCTTCTTGCAATTTATTTTCGGCAGCCAGAAGAACATTTTCAGAATGAATGCTTTCCTGTAAGCTTAGCAATTGTGCCTTTAAGGCGTTAAAGTCCGTCAGGTCGATAAACCAAAAGGCCCGCCCGCCGCTGATGGGGGCACTGTCCATGAGGGTGTTCCGGTCTAAGTGCAGGGGCTTTTCTGCGGCGCTTTCTACCTGATCTGGGCTCACCGTCGGGCCACCGGTTTTCAAGACGATATGCCCGGCCTGGTCCATAATGCCCATATTTAAGGCCGAGAGGGACCAGAAAGTTTCATAATCCCGGTTGGACGGGAGCAGCCGCATTAAGACCAGGGATTCAATGAAGGCGAGAATGATTAAGATGTTAAATTCTGTGCTTGGAAAGGCGATGCGAAAGGTAAAAAAAGCCGGCCAGTCGATGATGTAGAGACCCGTGTAGATGCCCCAAATGACCATAATCGTTAACGGGGGAATTATCGCCAAGCGGCGGTTGTTTTCTAAGGACAGGATGACCGTATGGACCAGGGCTGACAGCATGAAAATGCCAATAAGGCCTACAGCGATAAAAAAGAATAAGCGGTAGCGGCTTATGCCATGGAGGTCCGGACGGAAAAACAGATGGTGGTGGTTATTGGTCAAAATCATGACGATGGTTGCAGCGACAGGCAGGTAGAGCAGTTTCCAGCGCCGGTCAAGTTCTTCATATTCGGACTTGCCCACGTGCAGGGCGATAGAAAAAATCAACAAAGCGATGTTCAAGGTGAAAAAATAGTAAGAATACCTTGCCAGCTGGTAGCCCGTGGAGCCAACAAGGAAGATGTCGTACTTTAAGGTATGTATGCCGATGTAGCCGATTAGGAGAAGGGCGATGTATTTGAACTTTTTCCGCAGAGAATTTTGCAAAAGCCGTCCGTTCATATTTTTCAGCCACAGCAAGATAACCAGGGCATAGAGGGAAAAGATCAGCGTGTTCGCAGAAAAATTCAGATAGCCTAGATGGTCCATCATCTGGAGAGCACTGGCAGATAAGATCAGTGCGATGCACAAAAGATAATTTTTTCGTTCTGCCTTTGACACAATGCCACCTCTTTCATAAAGAGCGCCTTCTTCTGGCCTCCTGCCTGCCCTTGTGGTAGGACAATATACCATTATTATATCATCGAAAGGGCAGGGAAGGCCATACCATGTGGGCCTTTTTGTGAATCGTCCATTAGAAATCAAAAAAACGAGCAGAAATCAAAAAAAATTAGGAAAAATTGGTCAAATATCACCCGTTTAGGTGATGTGGACCAGGTCATAAAAGGGTAGACTAGCCTCAGAAGCAGGAGTGGCCTATAAAAAATGTCCTTTGCTGGAGGCTAAGGGCAAGACGACAAGCGAGGAGGAGGGATTTTATTGAAGGAAAGACAAGAAAGTGTTGGCCATTGTTCTATAGAAAAGAGGGATTTAAGATGAAAAGAAAGATTAAAAAATGGCTGGGCCTGGTCTTAGCCCTGGCCCTGGTGGTTGGGACCCTCCCGGTAGCTCCCCTGCCGGTTTATGCAGGCAGCGACGCCGTCAACACCTTGGACAAGGATAAGTTTCACGAAAAAGTGCCTTATGACATGGCAACGAAGATTGCCTTCGGTATAAAAAGTAGGAAGGGCTCGGAGGTCCCTGTTGACCTTGGGGATGTCAGCCAAGCCTCAACAGGGGGTAAAATCCATGCTTATAGGAATAGCGATTGGACCGAAGTTTGGGTGGTTCATGAAGGGGACGGAACCATCGTTTTTCCGGAAGATTGCGCGAGCCTATTTTCCGGTGAAGGTGACCATAACTACAAGCTATTAAGGCATGTTTTCTTTTATGAAGTCGATACCAGTCAAGTCGAAGATATGATTCAGATGTTTTATAAATGCAGTCGGCTGGAAGAGCTGGACCTGACCGCCTTTAATACCGGACGGGTAAGGGACATGAGCTACATGTTTTATGATTGCGATAGTTTAAACCACTTGGATTTAAGTACTTTCGATACCAAAAATGCGTATATGACCGATATGTTCAGTGGATGCTCCAACTTGAGCACCATCAAGGTCTCCCAGGCCTTTCAGGTCAATCAAACGCCAGCGGACATCCCCCTATTCGCAAATTGTGAACGTTTAGTGGGGGAAAAAGGAACAAGCTACGACCCGAATTATGCGGACAAAACCTATGCCAGAATTGACGGTGGCCCCGCTGCTCCCGGTTACTTTACCCGAGGAACAGCGACCCCCAAGCCGCCTGCTGATCCTCAGATGACAGGGCCGGATGAGGGACTAACCCTTGCACCGATTACGGAAGGGGATAAGACCATCAGTGGTACAGGTAACCCGGGTGAGATGATTAGGGTCGAGGGGCAGGCTGGCAGCCGAATCGGTACAACCACCGTTAATGAAGAGGGCAAGTGGTCCCTGCCCCTGCCGGAAGGGCAAGAGCTGACGGCCGGCACGCTTATTACGGCCATCTCAATAAGTTTGGTTGACAAAAGTAGGAGTTCAACTGAAACCGAAGTTCAAGCCAAGCCGGTTACCCCGCGTGAGCCTCAACCGGACAATCCGCCGATACCGGATGAGCCGCCGATGCCGGACAATCCGCCGATACCGGAGAAGCCATCCTTAGAGGATCTGAATACGGAAGACCACTACCAATACCTAATCGGCTACCCGGACGGCAGCTTTGCCCCGGACCGCAGTATGACCCGGGCGGAAGTGGCCACCATGTTTACCCGGCTCTTAAAAGACCGCCCTGTTCCGGGTCAACACTACTACGCTGGTTTTAATGACATTGATAGCAGGGTCTGGTATGCCGATACGGTCGGTTATGCGGTCGAAAAAGGCATTGTAAGCGGTTATCCTGACGGGTCCTTCAGACCGGACCAAGCCATTACCCGGGCAGAGTTTTCTTCTATTGCTTCCCGTTTTGCCCAATTGACCCTTGAAAAGAATTTGTTTTTTACAGACCTGCCCCCCAGCCACTGGGGCTATAAGGCCGTTCGATTGGCGGTCAGCAATGGCTGGATCTTCGGCTATCCGGATAATACCTTCCGGCCGGAAAGAGCCATTACCCGGGCAGAAGTGACCTCCATTACCAACCGGATGCTGAATCGCCAGGCCGATCTTAACTGGATGGACGCTCATCCGGCCAATGTCTTCTACTTTACCGATGTCGCCCGTCAGGCCTGGTTCTATGAACCGGTTATGGAAGCCGCTATGGGACATGACTTTACCCGTGATGCAGATGGGACAAGGGAACATTGGACAGGTGTCAATGAGGGGACCTTTATCTAAAATCGCTTTCCCTTGTGCTACCGGCGCTTATCTTACGGGAATTTATCAAGTAAGGTACCTTTTCCAAGGACTGAAAGGAGTTATATATGAAAAAGTTGGTCAGTTTAACCCTTGCCCTGATGCTCATCACCCTGGTGGCCTGCAGTTCCGATGCCGGCGATACTAAGTCCAGTCTTGTGACCGATCCCCTGGGCGATTGGAACCGTCTGGTTGAAGAAGGGAAAACGACAGAAGATATGGTCGTCAACGGTGATATCGTCGTTAGTGAAGGCCCCCTGGGCCCGGGCGTCTATGATATGGAAGTTTTAAGCCTTAACGGGCATGTGGCCAATTTAAAGGGCACGCGACAAGAAGGGTACGACATGCCCCTGCGCTATATCATTACCGTCCCGGAAAATTCCCCGACTTATCCGTCAAAGTTAAGACTCATCCTCTTTAAGGGGGATACCTTGAACTTCAACAAAGAAGCGACGGTTAAATTTACCGCTGTTCCTAAAAAAGTAGACATGACAAATGAATTGGGCATCGGTCATTTTATTGTCGGTAGAGATATTCAAGCCGGCCACTATAAACTGGATACCAATGTTGCCCTGGATCCAACATATGGCAGCCTGGGTTGGCAAGTTTACCACTATTCCGCTAAGACGGGGGAAGAAAGTGATTATGAGCTCAACCCTGACAATCCAAATGTCGACCTGGACATCAAGGATGGTGATGTTATCACGACCATATTGGATACCGACAGTGAAGAGACAGCTGCCAATGATGCCAAACTGATCTTTAATCAAGTCCAGTAAAGTGATTTTAAAGCCTTCCCCGGGCTGCCGGCGGTGCCGGTTCCTTCAGAAATGAACCGGGCTGGCCCTGTCGGCAGAAGGGGATGGTGGTTTGACAGGGATAGATAAGCTTATAAGGAGGAAAAAATTATGGGATTTTTACAAGCATTTTCAGGGGCCCTCGGTGGCACGCTGGCTGACCAATGGAAAGACTTCTATGGGCCCATGCCGGGTGTACCGGCTACAGCGGCTGTTTTTCCCGGCGCACCGATGGGGGTCAATAATGGGAGAGGGGCCAACAGCAAGGGCAACGACAATATCATTACCAACGGCAGCAAGGTCATTGTCCCCGAAGGAACCGCTCTTGTCACCATTCAAGACGGCGCTGTTACCAACATCATTACCCAGGTGGGCGGCTATGAATTTAAGTCAGATGATCCGAATGCCAAGTCAATTTTTACCGGGGACGGGCCGATGGAGGCTCTGGTTAAATCTTCATGGGAAAAATTCAAGTTCGGAGGCGCCCCGGCGACCAACCAACTGCTCTTCTATGTCAACCTAAAAGAAATTCCCAACAACCGGTTCGGGACCCAATCGGAAATCTACTGGGATGATGCCTTCTTCGGCACCCAGGTTGGCGCGGTTACCAGGGGGACCTATACCCTTCGGGTGATTGACCCGATCTTATTCATTAAAAATTTTGTGCCGGTACGTTATTTGATTTCAGATGCGGAAGCCTTTGATTTTCAAGATATGGATAATGATGCCGCCGAGCAGCTCTTTAATGAAGTGGTTGGCAGCCTTTCGGCAGCTTTTTCAAAGTACACCAATGACCCGAGCATGGGCAACCGGATGAGCAAGATCCAAGGCGACCAAATCGGCTTTGCCCAGTCCTTATCTGCTGCTGTAGAAGAAGGCTACCAGTGGAAGACGTCACGAGGCCTTGAAATCATCAAAACCGCCATTCTTTCGATTGAATACGATGAAGACACCAAGGCCCTCATGTCCGATGTCAAAAAAGCAGACGCCCTATCAGGCTCTCGCGGCAATGCCTTCTTCCAACAGGCGGCCGCCCGCGGCATGCAGTCTGCCGGTGAAACCGGCGGAGGGGCCAATATGGCCTTTATGGGCATGGGGATGAACGCCGCCGGCAGTATGATGACCGGGATGCAACAGCCGCAGGGCCCCAATTCCTATCAACCGAATTTCGGCGCCCAAGCCGGCGAGCCAAACCAGCAAGCTCCCGGCCAGCAACCGGTCAACCAGCAACCGCAAGCGCAGCCGCAGCCGCAAGGCGCCGGCCAGGCAGCGGTGGACCCAACAGCTAAACTCATTGAAATGAAAAAATTGTTGGATGCAGGGGTCATTACCCAGGAAGAATTTAATAAGATAAAGTTTGACTTATTGGGCTTGTAGGGGTGGTTAGCATGAATGAAAAGGGATTAGACCAAGCAAGAGATGACAGCATCCAGATTAGGGATCCTGAAAATAGTCTTGAGAATGGACAAATCAAGTGTCCCCAGTGCGGCGCCACAGACATTCAGATGAACCCTAAGACGGGCCATCTCCGATGCAATTTTTGCCGCCATGAATTTGACGTAGACTTGGCCGAAGAGGATGCAGACATCAGTACCTTGGAGGGCACTTCTGCAGGCAGCGGCGCCAGCGACATCAGTGCAGACGCTGACAATATGATGACGCTAAAGTGCCAAAGCTGTGGGGCGGAAGTCGTTATCGATACGGCTACTTCTGTCCAGGCCCGGTGCCACTGGTGCAGGAACACCCTGTCCCTCAACCAGCAGATTCCCAACGGGGCCGTGCCGGACGTCCTGCTTCCCTTCCAAGTTCAAAAACAGGATGCCAAAGAGGAAATTGAGAACTTTGTCCAGAAGAGGAAGTTTTTTGCCCATCCAACATTCACCAAGGAATTTACCACAGACAATATTTGTGGCGTTTACTTTCCTTACATGCTTGTCGATGTCAACGGCCATATGAAACTTTCCGGTAAAGGTGAAATTGAGACAAGATCCCGCACGATCAAGAAAGACGATAAGGAATACACCGTTTATGACGCCGATCTTTACCAGGTGGACAGAGAGTTCGATATTTTTATAGATGACCTCTCCATAGAAGCCAGCAGTGATAAGCTGGACTATTCCGCAAAGGATAAGACCACCAATATCATCAACGCCATCATGCCCTTTGATACGGAAAACTGCGTTAAATTCAATGCAAACTACCTTAAGGGCTACACCTCGGAAAAAAGAGATACCAATATAGGCCTGCTCAAAAAAGCCACCGATGCCCAAAGCTCCGATGTGGCCAGGCTGGCCGCCAAAGAAACCCTTACCGCCTATGACAGAGGCGTCAAATGGGAAGAAGAAGACTTCACCGTCAAGGGGGATTCCTGGAAAGCCGCCTATCTGCCGGTTTGGCTTTACAGCTATATGGAGAAGAAGGACTCGAAAAATCTGCTGCACCTGTC
>OGSJ01000665.1_pt1 | contig 17261 bp, 12 predicted proteins | sample 1573851 | NCBI WGS metagenome assembly OGSJ01 (sample SAMN03295846, study PRJEB24534) | human gut metagenome | isolation source: fecal sample 6 from infant 6 | host: Homo sapiens | place: USA: Pittsburgh, PA | collected 2014-07 | reverse complement strand
ATGATTGCCCCGGCAGACGGGCATGCCTTCAGGCAGCCCGGATCTTCACAGTGCATACAGCCGTCTTTACGAATCAGCCATTCCAGCTTGCCGTTCTGTTCGGTTTCGGTAAACCGCATCACCGTCCAGGACTTGGCGCTGAGATCGGCGGGGTTGTCATACACCCCGACGCAGTGGCCAACTTCATCGCGGATATCGTTCCACTCTGAGCATGCCACCTGACAGGCCTTGCAGCCTATACAGGTGGAAACGTCGATCAGCTTCGCGACCTCGGCTTTGTAATCACGGGCCTGAGGTGGCGGCGTGATGGAGTTTGTTGCGGACCGTTTGATGATGTCCTGCGTTTCCATAGACATATGTTCGCCTCCCTTACGCCTTCTCGATGTTAACTAAAAACGCTTTGTATTCCGGCGTTTGCGAGTTTGCATCACCGACATTCGGCGTCAGGGTGTTGGCGATAAAGCCTTTACGCGCGACTCCTTCAAAGCCCCAGTGGATTGGGATCCCAACCGTTTCAACCTGCTGACCGTTGACGTTCAGGGTACGCAGACGACGGGTCACCACGGCAACTGCGCGAATAAATCCACGTTTACTGCTAACTTTCACGTGATCGCCGTTGTTGATCCCTTTCGCTGCCGCCAGCGTTTCGCTGATTTCCACAAACTGCTCTGGCTGGGCAATCGCATTCAGCAATGCGTGCTTGGTCCAGGTATGGAAATGTTCGGTCAGACGATAGGTCGTCCCGACGTACGGGAAGTCCTGTTTCGTGCCCATACGGAGTTTATCCGCCTCGTACAGACGCGCTGCCGGGTTGGAGATCACATTCGGGTGCAGCGGGTTAGTACCCAGCGGCGTTTCCATCGGCTCGTAGTGTTCCGGGAACGGACCTTCCGCCATCTTATCGATAGCAAACAGACGCCCCAGCCCTTCCGGCTGCATGATAAATGGATTGGTGCCACTGCCCGGTGCCGCGGTATTGAAGTCCGGGATATCGTTACCCGTCCACTTCGTACCGTTCCACTGGATAAGCATGCGTTTTGGATCCCACGGTTTACCCTGTGGATCCGCCGAAGCGCGGTTATACAGCACGCGACGGTTCAGCGGCCATGCCCAGGCCCAGCCCAGCGTATTACCCAGACCTGACGGATCGGCGTTATCACGATTGGCCATCTGGTTGCCCTGCTCGGTCCAGCTACCGGTATAAATCCAGCAGGATGATGACGTAGAACCATCATCGCGCAGCAACGCAAAGCTGTTGAGCAACTGACCTTTCTTCGCAACCAGTACACCGTTGGCATCATAGAGATCTTCCAGCGCATAGCCGTTGTTCTCTTTCGCCACTTCCTCTGAGTGCGGTTCGTCCGGCTGCTTATAGTTCCAGCTCATTTTCAGAACGGGTTCTACAGCTTTACCGCCTTCAGTGCGATACATGTCTCGCAGACGGTGGTAAATACCGGCCAGAATTTCGCCGTCGTTGCGGGCTTCGCCCGGTGCGTCCTGACCTTTCCAGTGCCACTGCAGCCAACGGCCGGAGTTGGCGATGGAGCCGTCCTCTTCCGCAAAGCAGGTAGAAGGCAAACGGAAGACTTCGGTCTGAATCGACGCAGGATCAACGTCGTTTGACTCACCGTGGTTCTGCCAGAACGTTGAGGTCTCGGTCACCAGCGGATCGATAACCACCAGATACTTCAGTTTGCTGAGGCTCTGCACCACTTTGTTTTTGTCCGGGAAGGACGCAACCGGGTTAAAGCCCTGACAGATGTAGCCGGTGACTTTTCCGCTATCCATCATGTTGAAGTATTTGATTACGTCATAGGACTGATCCCACTTCGGCAGCCACTCAAAACCCCAGTCGTTTTCTTTCTGTGCAGCATTGCCGTAGAAAGATTTCATCAAGCTGACGAAGAACTTCGGATAGTTGCCCCAGTAGTTAACCTGATCGGCCAATGTCGCTTTTGGCGTGTTCGCGGCCAGATAGGTTTGCAGGTCTGTCTGTTTCTCTGACGGCAGCATCAGGTAGCCCGGCAGGCTGGTAGAGAGCAGACCTAAGTCGGTTAACCCTTGAATGTTGGAGTGACCGCGCAAGGCGTTGACACCGCCACCTGCCATCCCCATGTTGCCGAGCAGCAACTGGATCATCGCCATGGTGCGGATGTTCTGCGCCCCGACGGTATGCTGAGTCCAACCCAGCGCGTACAGGAACGTGGTGGTGCGATCGGCTGCGCTGGTGGAAGCCAGCACTTCGCAGACTTTCAGGAAGTCTTCTTTCGGCGTACCACAAATGTTTTCCACCACATCCGGCGTGTAGCGGGAAACGTGCTGTTTTAGCAGGTTCCAGACACAGCGAGGATGGCTTAACGTTTCATCGCGTTTCGCGTAGCCATTTTCATCGAACTGGTAGTTCCAGGACGATTTATCATATTGGCGTTTGTTTGCGTCATAACCGCTGAACAGACCGTCTTCGAAAGCAAAGTCATCCCGCACCAGCAGGCTGGCGTTGGTGTAATGCTTAACGTATTCAGCGTTGATTTTGTTGTTTTCAATCAGGTACAGCAAGACGCCGGACAGGAACGTAATGTCCGTGCCGGAACGAATTGGCGCATAGATATCCGCCACCGAAGCTGTACGTGTAAAACGAGGGTCAACAACAATCAGCGTGGCATCATTGTTGTTTTTTGCTTCCATCGCCCAGCGGAATCCCACCGGATGTGCTTCAGCGGCGTTACCGCCCATCACCATCACGACGTTAGCATTTTTAATATCAACCCAGTGGTTGGTCATCGCACCGCGACCAAATGTTGGAGCAAGACTTGCTACCGTTGGTCCGTGTCAGACGCGCGCCTGGTTGTCTACTGCCAGCATGCCGAGTGAGCGCACAAATTTTTGCGTCAGCATACCGGTTTCATTACTTGCCGCAGATGCACACAGCATCCCGGTTGAAAGCCAGCGGTTTACCGTTACGCCCTGCTCATTCTTCTCGATAAAGTTGGCGTCACGGTCAGTTTTCATCAGCTTCGCGATACGGGTGAATGCTTCATCCCAGCTGATACGCTGCCATTTGTCGGAACCAGGGGCGCGATATTCCGGGTAACGCAGACGGTTTTCACTGTGCACGTAATCCAGTAATCCTGCGCCCTTAGGACATAATGCCCCGCGGCTCACCGGATGATCCGGATCCCCTTCAATATGGTAAATCGACTCTTTGGCGTTTTTTGCTCCATCTCCCAGGCTATACATTAATAGCCCGCAACCTACGGAACAGTATGTGCAGGTGTTTCGGATCTCTTTGGCGCGTAACAGCTTATAGTTTCGCGCCTGAGCCAGTGCCATTTTGGGTGCAAAACCCAAAGCGGCCACTGTTGTTCCCGCCATACCGCCCGCGCAGATTTTAAAAAATTGTCTGCGGCTGACGTCCATTGCTTTCCTCTTTTTTGCAGGGGTTCGTACATGAAATCTCTCAAATTGCGCCAGCGCAGCAGTCTGAAAGATGCCATGTACAACTTCGCGACGAAACTATCAGCTATATCCATATTTTTTTTGCGTCAAATCAATAACGAAACGGTTCCGCTACTAAATAGTGCACTTTGTTTAACCCTTGTACCCATAAGGGAGTATGGGAAAGGCAATTAATTAGCGCGCTACGGTATAAAAGTGCTATAAATTTCAGCTTAAATTTTTGCCAGTACCATGGACAGACAATCAGAATGACAAAACAAAAGGCAACGTTAATTGGGCTCATTGCCATCGTGCTCTGGAGCACGATGGTCGGACTCATGCGTGGGGTAAGTGAAGGACTGGGTCCTGCGGGCGGCGCAGCAATGATTTTTTCGTTAAGTGGTCTGTTGCTGATTTTTACCGTCGGCTTTCCGAATATCAGAAAAATTCCTGTGCGCTATTTAATCGCTGGTAGCGTGCTTTTTGTTACTTACGAAATATGTTTAGCGCTGGCTCTCGGTTATGCGGCTACTCGTCACCAGGCTATTGAAGTCGGTATGGTCAATTATCTCTGGCCGAGTTTGACGATATTGTTTGCTATTTTATTTAATGGTCAAAAAACAACCTGGTTGGTGATCCCTGGATTAATTATCGCATTGACCGGGGTTTGTTGGGTATTGGGTGGTGAAAACGGCCTTAACCTTGATGAAATTATCAGCAATGTTGCCAGCAGTCCGCTGAGCTATTTTCTCGCCTTTCTCGGCGCTTTTATCTGGGCAACGTATTGCACGGTGACCAATAAATATGCAAAAGGCTTTAACGGCATCACCGTGTTCGTTTTACTAACAGCCGCAAGTTTGTGGATTTACTATTTTATGACTCCGCAACCAGAAATGATTTTCAGCACTTCGGTGACTATTAAAATGTTCTCAGCGGCATTAACGTTAGGATTTGCCTATGCGGCGTGGAATATTGGCATTTTGCATGGCAACGTGACCATCATGGCCGTAGGATCCTATTTTACCCCTGTGCTCTCTTCTGCACTGGCTGCTGTGTTACTCAGTGCACCGCTTTCGCTATCTTTCTGGCAGGGCGCACTGATGGTCTGCGCGGGATCGCTACTTTGTTGGCTGGCAACGCGCCGCGCCTGAAAAAAAGCCGGGTTTTATCACAAACAAATAAAACCCGGCTATACTTTAGACAAATTGATGAATAATAATTGTTCATTCCACTTGCGATTTATGTTTGCATTTGTTTAATTAAATGTTAAATATATGGTAATTAGTTAACACACGAAAATATTATGCGGTTATCTATATCCCTTCATATGCATATATTACACATGCGAAACTAACGCTATTTAAATCATAGCCCTGACAATAGTCCCCTACGTAAATATACCCATTCATATTTGTCACATATAAAGATTAATACAATCAGTCATATTATGTAGATCTAGATCACACAACTTCAAATATTTCGCAATATTATGAAACTTATTATTGAACTTATACCACTGCGTCATTTAAAAATAGTTTGCCATTGACGAACCCCTTCGTTTAGCAATGGTTTAGGAAACACACCAAGAAAAAATTATAAGGATTATTTAGAATGAAACTTAAATTAGTTGCAGTGGCAGTGACTAGCCTGTTGGCGGCAGGTGCGGTAAACGCAGCTGAGGTATATAACAAAGACGCAAACAAACTGGATATCTACGGTAAAGTTCACGCTCAGCACTACTTCTCTGACGACACCAGCAGCGATGGCGACAAAACCTACGCGCGTCTGGGCTTCAAAGGCGAAACTCAGATCAACGACCAGCTGGTTGGCTTCGGTCAGTGGGAATATGAATTCAAAGGTAACCGTACTGAATCCACCGGTGGTTCCGACAAAGATAAAACTCGTCTGGCATTCGCTGGTCTGAAATTCGCTGAATACGGTTCTTTCGACTACGGTCGTAACTACGGCGTGGCCTACGACATCGGCGCATGGACCGACGTTCTGCCAGAGTTCGGTGGCGATACCTGGACCCAGACTGACGTATTCATGACTGGCCGTACTACTGGCGTTGCAACCTACCGTAACACCGACTTCTTCGGTCTGGTTGAAGGTCTGAACTTTGCAGCTCAGTACCAGGGCAAAAACGAAGACAAACGTAATCCTAACGAAGCTAATGGCGACGGTTTTGGTCTGTCTACCACTTATGAGTACGAAGGCTTTGGTGTAGGTGCTACCTATGCAAAATCTGACCGTACTGATTCTCAGGTAAACCGCACAGATCTTCTCAATCTGAACGCTAAAGGTAAAAACGCTGAAGTATGGGCTGCTGGCTTGAAATATGATGCGAACAACATCTACCTGGCAACCACCTACTCTGAAACCCGCAACATGACTGTGTTTGGTGATGCTGATTATATCGCTAACAAAACGCAGAACTTTGAAGCTGTTGCTCAGTACCAGTTCGACTTCGGTCTGCGTCCGTCCATCGCTTACCTGAAATCCAAAGGTAAAGACCTTAACACCACTTATGGCGACCAGGATCTGGTTGAGTACATCGATTTAGGTGCTACCTACTACTTCAACAAAAACATGTCTACCTTCGTTGATTACAAAATCAACCTGCTGGATGACAATGCCTTCACTAAAGCTGCCGGTGTAAGCACCGACAACATCGTGGCTGTTGGTCTGAACTACCAGTTCTAATTTTGTTGTAGTCAGAATACAAAGCCAGTCCTTCAAGGGCTGGCTTTTTCTCTTGATGTAGACTCGGTCATAAGGAGTATGCCGTGCAGACATTCACTGGTCGTTGTCTTTGCGGACAGAGTCATTTTACCGTTGACGTCGAAATGCTGGATGTCTATGCCTGCCATTGTACGCTGTGTCAGAAATGGTCAGGCGGCATCGCCATGTATCTGGAAGCCAGCGCTCACCCGCTGATGTCGCCAGACTCGGCAGAACCTTCGCACTTTCCTTCCTCAAATCGTGGTGAACGGTTCTTCTGTTCCGGCTGCGGATGCCCACTGTGGTTTACGTTGACGGACAGCGATCGCTACTTTATTCCGTGGACACTTCTGGAACTTAATGAGGTAGATCGCCGCCGCCTAATATTAGCGGCAGAAATCTATACGGAAACACAGCCTGCGTTCTGGAGATTGACGGGGCAATACGCTCGACTGAGTGGGAAAGAAGTCGAAGAGATGGATTACCCCTGTCATTTAGCTCACTAGTTATTAACGTTGTACCTTTGCCAGACTGAACCACATTCCTATCGCTAATACGATAAGCATGCTGCCGGCGCTGCTTAAGGCCACGCTATGTGACCAGGTGAACGCTTCTCTGGCAGCCGTCAGCAATGCCTCACTCAGTGACGACGGGAGCGAGTGTGCCAGTTGTACCGCCTCCCCCATTGACGATGAGGCACGTTCCATTTCCTGCGCATTAAGTCCGGCTGGCGGCAGAATCGATGCAGAAAAGCTACGGCTCAACAGCAAACCAAAGATAGCGATCCCAAGTCCGGCTCCCAGTTCATAAGCCATTGTCTCGATGGCACCCGCGGCCGCGGCTTTTTCCGCAGGTGCTGCTGCCATGATAGCCGCCGTTGAAGCCAGAAGCGCACTGGCGGCGCTGAAGCCGAGCAAAGCCATCAAAATCCAGGCTTGTACCTGTTGGCTACTGAAATCCGTCATCGCCAGGCCGTAAAAGCTAACAGCGCTCAGCGCCATACCCGCCGTCGCCACACAACGTAATCCCAGACGTGAAACCAACATACCGGCAATCGGTCCGCTGAAACCACTTGCCAGCATCACCGGCAGCATGAACAACCCTGCCTGATACGGTGTTAAGCCGTGGACAAACTGTAGCTCCTGAGCCATCAGTAACTCGAAACCCACCAGCGTTATCATCGCGGTCATCGCCATCACTACGCCACTTAAGATTATGCGATGTGTGAACAACCGCATATCAATCATCGGGCGGGCTGCCGCAAGCTGGATGCGGACAAACTGCCACAACAGCAAAGCGCCGGTTAACAGCGTCAGGGCGATGGCAACGGTCGCCGTATGCCCTTTCAGCGCGGTTTTGGCGCTGTAAACCAGCAGCAGAATGGCGACAATCAGCATTATCGCATGACCAAAATTTAACGATTGATCGCGACGTCCAGCCTGACGCGGCACTAAGCGTGCGGTTAAGGCCATTACCACCAGGACAATCGGTACATTAATTAAGAATACGGATCCCCAGTAGAAGTGCTCCAGTAGCATCCCGCCTACCAGTGGGCCAAACGCCGCACCGCCGGAACCAACCGCGGCCCAGACACCGAGCGCCATATTACGATGCCGTTGCTCAGCGAACGTGGCGCGAATCCCCGCAAGCGTTGCCGGCACAATCATCGCCGCGCCAATCGCCAACACGGCCCGGGTGACAATCAGCCAACTGGCGCTATGAGCAAAAGCGGCCGCCAGTGATGCCAGACCAAACAAGCCTCCACCTAACAGCAGCAGGCGTTTAAAGCCGATGCGATCGCCCAGCGCGCCCATTGGCAATACCATACCGGCCATTACCAGGGAATAAATATCAATGATCCACAGCAGCTCGTTGCCACTGGCGCCCAGCGTCATACTCAGCGTGGGCGCGGCAACGTGCAGCACCGTTGCATCAATCGCAACAGGGATGTAGACCAGCACAATAATCACTAACGTTAACCACTGACGAAACATAAAACTCCCTTCAAAACTGAAACTGGACACACGTCCAGGTTCGGCGAACCTACGGAAATTTGAACGTATGTCCAACTTTTTGTTAGACTGCGTGCTAAACGGATATGGGAGGAACGATGAGCTATCTAAATCGGGATGAACGTCGGGAAGTGATTATGCAGGCGGCAATGCGCGTCGCGCTTGAGGAAGGATTTACCGCCATGACGGTGCGGCGTATTGCCACGGAAGCTCAGGTGTCAACCGGCCAGGTGCATCATCACTTTACGTCTGCCGGCGAGTTAAAATCCCTCGCTTTTTGCAACTGATCCGTACTCTTCTGGATGCCGAACTGGTCAGCGCAAACGCCAGCTTCCGTGAACGGCTGCATGCCATGCTGGGCAGCGAAGATGGCGGGTTCGAACCCTATATAAAACTATGGCGTGAAGCGCAGGTTCTGGCGGATAAAGATCCGGAAATCAAAAGCGCTTACCTGCTGACCATGCGGATGTGGCACGAAGAAACCGCCGCTATCATCTCTCAGGGACAGAAAGCCGGTGAGTTTTCTTCACGCCCGGATGCTGCCGATGTGGCCTGGCGTTTAATTGCGTTGGTATGCGGTCTGGATGGCATCTATGTATTAGGCATTGAGGAAATGGCCGATCCTGCATTCGAACGCCACCTGGATCGTATGATTACGTTAGAGTTAGTAAATTGATGTTATAGATGAATTAATAATACATCTTTTATATTTACAATTGGTAACACTTAAGCAACGTGTAATTCCCTCATCACGCCGCGTTATTGCGCTTTTTTATCTATTCTTTCAGTCAATATTCCCAAAACTTTTCAATAGTTTCTAAAAGAACTCGCGCGGCGCTGTATGCGTTTATTTCTTTTTCATGAACGGCATGTGCATGGAGAATAATATGTCAGCATCAAATGAGAAAAATAATCGTTATCTTTTAACTGACTGGAAACCCGAAAATCCTGCCTTTTGGGAAAACAAAGGTAAGCACATTGCCCGAAGAAACCTCTGGATATCAGTGAGTTGCTTGCTGCTTGCGTTTTGCGTCTGGATGTTGTTCAGCGCTGTTGCTGTCAATCTGAATAAAATTGGTTTTAATTTTACCACCGATCAACTGTTTTTATTAACGGCATTACCTTCTCTTTCTGGTGCAATATTGCGCGTTCCCTACTCCTTTATGGTACCTATATTTGGGGGGCGCCGTTGGACCATTTTTAGCACCGTCATTCTGGTTATTCCCTGCGTCTGGCTCGGTTTTGCCGTGCAAAATACCGCTACTCCGTTTGGCGTATTTATTATCATTGCGCTGATGTGTGGGTTTGCTGGCGCTAACTTTGCCTCCAGCATGGGTAATATCAGTTTTTTCTTCCCCAAAGCGAAGCAAGGTAGCGCACTAGGCATTAACGGTGGCCTCGGCAACCTCGGTGTCAGCGTGATGCAGTTGATCGCGCCGCTGGTGATCTTTCTCCCCATTTTTACCTTCCTGGGCGTGCAGGGCGTACCACAAGCTGACGGATCGTTACTGTCACTGGCCAATGCCGCATGGATTTGGGTGCCGCTACTGCTGATAGCGACCGTGGCAGCGGGCATAGGAATGAACGACATTGCCAGTTCGAAGGCCTCAATTGCCTCCCAGCTACCGGTCCTCAAGCGTTTTCATTTGTGGTTATTAAGTCTGCTGTATCTCGCCACCTTCGGTTCATTTATCGGTTTTTCAGCAGGCTTTGCCATGCTGGCGAAAACACAGTTCCCTGACGTGAATATTCTGCAACTGGCGTTCTTCGGGCCCTTCATCGGTGCGCTTGCGCGATCGGCGGGCGGTGTTATCTCTGACAAGTTTGGTGGTGTTCGTGTCACCTTAATTAACTTCATCTTTATGGCACTGTTCAGCGCCCTGCTGTTTCTCACTTTGCCCGGCTCGGGCGAAGGAAGCTTTATCGCGTTTTACCTGGTGTTTATGGGCTTGTTCCTGACCGCGGGTCTGGGAAGCGGTTCGACCTTCCAGATGATTGCGGTGATCTTTCGCAAAATCACCATTTACCGGGTGAAGCTGCACGGTGGTACTGAAGAACAGGCCCAGCGTGAGGCGGTAACCGATACCGCCGCCGCCCTGGGATTTATCTCCGCAATTGGCGCTGTCGGGGGCTTCTTTATCCCGAAAGCGTTTGGTTCATCGCTGGCGCTGACCGGATCTCCGGTAGGCGCAATGAAAATATTCCTTGTGTTCTACATCGTCTGCGTGCTGGTGACCTGGCTGGTTTACGGCCGTAAATCACAAAAAAAATAGTCATCTTTTGGCCTGTGTAGGCAACGTTATTCGAAGCAGGAGTTATGTCATGAGTAAACTGTTAGACCGCTTTCGCTACTTTAAACAAAAGGGCGATACGTTTGCCGAGGGGCATGGGCAAGTAATGCACACCAACCGGGACTGGGAAGACAGCTATCGTCAGCGCTGGCAGTTCGATAAAATTGTGCGTTCTACCCACGGCGTTAACTGTACCGGCTCATGCAGTTGGAAAATCTACGTCAAAAACGGGCTGGTAACCTGGGAAACTCAGCAAACCGACTACCCGCGTACCCGCCCTGACCTGCCAAATCATGAGCCCCGTGGCTGCCCACGCGGCGCAAGTTACTCGTGGTATCTCTACAGCGCTAACCGCCTGAAATATCCACTGGTGCGTAAACGCTTAATCGAATTGTGGCGCGACGCCCTGTCCCGCCAGCCCGATCCGGTGCTGGCCTGGGAATCCATTATGAACGACCCGCAAAAATGCCAGAGCTACAAGCAGGTACGCGGGCGCGGTGGGTTTATCCGTTCCAACTGGAAAGAACTTAATCAACTGATTGCTGCTGCCAACGTCTGGACGGTGAAAACTTACGGCCCTGATCGTGTGGCCGGATTCTCTCCCATCCCCGCAATGTCGATGGTCTCCTATGCCGCAGGTACGCGCTATCTCTCGCTACTGGACGGAACCTGTCTGAGCTTCTATGACTGGTACTGCGACTTACCGCCCGCGTCACCGATGACCTGGGGCGAGCAGACCGACGTTCCTGAATCCGCCGACTGGTATAACTCCAGCTATATCATCGCCTGGGGCTCTAACGTGCCGCAGACCCGTACCCCGGACGCGCACTTTTTTACTGAAGTTCGCTACAAAGGCACCAAGACAATTGCCATTACGCCAGACTACTCGGAAGTCGCCAAACTGTGCGACCAGTGGCTGGCACCGAAACAAGGGACAGACAGCGCGCTGGCAATGGCGATGGGCCACGTCATCCTGAAAGAGTTCCATCTCGACAATCCCAGCGATTATTTCCTCAATTACTGTCGTCGCTATACCGATATGCCGATGCTGGTGCTGCTGGATGCCCGCGAAGATGGCAGCTACGTGCCTGGGCGCATGATGCGCGCCTCAGACCTTGTCGATGGTCTGGGTGAAAGCAACAATCCAGAGTGGAAAACGGTGGCTTTCAACCGCGAAGGCGAACTGGTTGTCCCGAACGGATCTATCGGTTTTCGCTGGGGCGAGAAAGGCAAATGGAACCTGGAACCCCTGGCGGCTGGCGCTGAAACTGAACTTTCCCTCTCGCTGCTTGGTCAGCATGATGACGTGACCGGCGTGGCATTCCCCTATTTTGGCGGCAACGAAAACCCACATTTTCGCAGTGTAAAACAAGAACCGGTGCTGGTCCGTCAACTACCGGTGAAATATCTTACCCTCGCTGACGGTAGCCGTTGCCCGGTGGTGAGCGTCTATGATCTAGTGCTGGCGAATTACGGCCTCGACCGTGGTCTGGATGATGTTCATAGCGCACAAGATTACAGCGAAGTAAAAGCCTACACCCCGGCCTGGGGTGAGCAAATTACCGGCGTGCCACGCCGTCATATCGAACAAATCGCCCGTGAGTTTGCCGATACCGCGCACAAAACGCATGGCCGTTCGATGATCATCCTCGGGGCTGGCGTGAACCACTGGTATCACATGGACATGAACTACCGCGGGATGATTAACATCCTGGTGTTCTGTGGTTGCGTGGGACAAAGCGGCGGCGGCTGGGCGCACTATGTGGGTCAGGAGAAACTGCGTCCGCAAACCGGTTGGTTGCCGCTGGCCTTTGCCCTGGACTGGAACCGCCCACCGCGTCAGATGAACAGCACCTCGTTTTTCTACAACCACTCCAGTCAGTGGCGTTATGAAAAACTCACCGCGCAAGAACTCCTCTCTCCGCTGGCCGATGCGTCGAAGTTTAGCGGACATTTGATTGACTTTAACGTACGTGCTGAACGAATGGGCTGGCTGCCCTCTGCGCCGCAGCTTAACCTTAACCCATTGACCGTCAAAGCGAAGGCAGAACAGGCTGGGTTATCTCCTGCGCAATACACTGCCCAAGCGCTGAAGTCGGGTGATATTCGTTTTGCCTGCGAGCAGCCGGATAGCGGCAAAAACCACCCACGCAACCTCTTCGTCTGGCGCTCTAACCTGCTCGGTTCCTCCGGTAAAGGGCATGAATACATGCTCAAGTATTTACTGGGTACCGAAAGCGGGATCCAGGGGGAAGCGCTCGGTTCAAGTGAGGGTATTAAACCTGAAGAGGTTGAATGGCAGTCCGCGGCGATAGAGGGCAAGCTCGATCTGCTGGTCACGCTCGATTTCCGTATGTCCAGCACCTGTTTGTTCTCCGATATCGTTTTGCCAACCGCTACCTGGTATGAAAAAGACGATATGAACACTTCGGATATGCATCCGTTTATTCACCCGTTGTCTGCGGCGGTCGACCCGGCATGGGAATCGAAGAGTGACTGGGAAATTTATAAAGGCATCGCCAAAATGTTCTCCGAGGTATGTGTGGGACACCTTGGACAAGAAACGGATGTGGTGTTGCAACCACTGCAACACGACTCTCCGGCAGAGCTGGCGCAGCCGTTTGACATTCTGGACTGGCGCAAAGGCGAATGCGATCTCCTCCCGGGGAAAACGGCACCGAATATCGCCGTTGTGGAACGTGACTACCCCGCTACCTACGAACGCTTTACTTCACTCGGTCCGCTTATGGACAAGCTTGGAAATGGAGGGAAAGGCATTGCGTGGAATACCCAGGCGGAAGTCGATTTCCTCGGCAAGCTGAACTACACCAAACGCGAAGGCCCGGCAAAAGGCCGACCGCTGATTGACACCGCACTGGATGCCTCTGAGGTGATCCTCGCCCTGGCGCCGGAAACCAACGGTCAGGTGGCGGTAAAAGCCTGGGAAGCGCTGGGGGCGATGACCGGACGCGACCATACGCATCTGGCGTTGAACAAAGAAGACGAAAAGATTCGTTTTCGCGATATCCAGGCGCAGCCGCGCAAAATCATCTCCAGTCCTACCTGGTCCGGCCTTGAAAGCGAACATGTCTCCTATAACGCAGGCTATACCAACGTTCACGAGTTGATCCCATGGCGTACCCTGTCCGGTCGCCAGCAGCTGTACCAGGATCACGCGTGGATGCGAGCGTTCGGTGAAAGTCTGGTGGCGTATCGTCCGCCTATCGATACCCGCAGCGTCAGTGAAATGCGCGAAGTTCCGCCTAACGGCTTCCCGGAAAAAGCCCTCAACTTCCTGACGCCGCACCAGAAATGGGGGATCCACTCTACCTACAGTGAAAACCTGCTGATGCTGACGCTTTCGCGCGGCGGCCCCATTGTCTGGATCAGCGAGACCGATGCCAAAGAGCTGGGCATTGAGGATAACGACTGGATTGAAGCCTTCAACGCCAACGGTGCGCTCACCGCGCGTGCAGTGGTGAGTCAACGCGTGCCGCCGGGAATGACCATGATGTATCACGCTCAGGAGCGAATCATGAATATCCCAGGCTCGGAAGTCACCGGGATGCGTGGCGGGATCCATAACTCGGTCACCCGCGTCTGCCCGAAACCCACGCACATGATCGGCGGCTATGCGCAACTGGCATACAGCTTCAACTATTACGGGACGGTCGGCTCTAACCGCGATGAGTTCATCATGATTAGAAAAATGAAAAACATTAACTGGCTGGATGATGAAGGTCGCGATCAGGTACAGGAGGCGAAAAAATGAAAATACGCTCACAGGTAGGCATGGTTCTTAATCTGGATAAGTGCATCGGCTGCCACACCTGCTCCGTCACCTGTAAAAACGTCTGGACCGGGCGTGAAGGGATGGAATATGCGTGGTTTAACAACGTCGAGACTAAACCGGGGATTGGTTATCCGAAAAACTGGGAAGATCAGGAAGAGTGGCAAGGCGGCTGGGTTCGCGATGTTAACGGCAAGATAAGACCGCGTCTGGGCGGTAAGATGGGCGTAATCACCAAAATTTTCGCCAACCCGGTGATTCCGCAAATCGATGATTACTATGAACCGTTTACCTACGATTATCAGCATCTGCATAGCGCGCCGGAGAGCAAGAATCAGCCCACCGCGCGTCCGCGTTCGCTGATAGATGGTAAACGGATGGACAAGATTATCTGGGGTCCAAACTGGGAAGAACTGCTTGGCGGCGAATTTTCAAAACGTGCCCGCGACCGTAACTTCGAGAAGATGCAAAAGGAGATGTACGGTCAGTTCGAAAACACCTTCATGATGTATTTACCGCGCCTGTGCGAGCATTGTCTGAACCCAAGCTGTGTCGCCACCTGCCCGAGCGGTGCTATCTATAAGCGTGAAGAAGACGGCATTGTGCTGATCGACCAGGACAAATGTCGCGGTTGGCGCTTGTGCATCAGCGGCTGTCCGTACAAAAAAATCTACTTTAACTGGAAGAGCGGTAAGTCAGAGAAGTGCATTTTCTGCTACCCGCGTATTGAGTCCGGCCAGCCGACGGTGTGTTCAGAAACCTGCGTTGGGCGTATCCGTTATCTCGGGGTATTGCTGTACGACGCCGACCGTATCGAGGAAGCAGCGAGCACCGAGCATGAAACCGATCTCTACGAGCGTCAGTGCGATGTGTTCCTCAACCCGAACGATCCAGCGGTGATTGAAGAGGCGCTAAAACAAGGTATTCCACACAACGTCATCGAAGCAGCCCAGCGCTCGCCGGTTTACAAAATGGCGATGGACTGGAAGCTGGCGCTACCGCTGCACCCGGAGTATCGCACCCTGCCGATGGTCTGGTATGTGCCGCCATTGTCACCGATACAGTCGGTCGCCGACGCGGGCGGACTGCCGCACAATGGCAACATTTTGCCTGCGGTTGAGTCGCTGCGAATTCCGGTTCAGTACCTCGCCAATATGCTCAGTGCGGGTGATACCGGTCCGGTGCTGAGGGCGCTCAAACGGATGATGGCCATGCGCCACTATATGCGTGCGCAAACCGTAGAAGGCGTCACGGACACCCGCGCGATTGAGGAAGTGGGTCTGAGCGTTGAGCAGGTCGAGGAGATGTATCGCTATCTGGCCATCGCCAACTATGAAGACCGTTTCGTGATCCCGACCAGTCACCGCGAAATGGCGCGTGATGCCTTCCCGGAGAAAAACGGCTGCGGCTTTACCTTCGGCGACGGTTGTCATGGTTCCGACACCAAATTCAACCTGTTCAACAGCAGCCGTATTGATGCCATCGACATCACCGAAGTGCGCGATAAAGCGGAGGGTGAATAATGCAAATCCTGAAGGTTATCGGCCTGCTGATGGAGTACCCCGACGAGCTGCTATGGGAGTGTAAAGACGACGCGCTGGCGCTTGTGGCCAGCGATGCCCCCATGCTGAGTGATTTTAGCCAGGAGCTGCTCAATGCGCCGTTACTGGATAAACAAGCCGAATGGTGCGAAATATTCGACCGGGGTCGGGCCACCTCTCTGCTGCTGTTTGAGCATGTGCACGCCGAGTCCCGTGACCGGGGCCAGGCGATGGTTGATTTGTTGGCGCAGTATGAAAAGGTCGGGCTGCAGCTAAACTGTCGCGAACTGCCGGATCACCTGCCTTTATATCTTGAGTACTTAAGCGTGTTACCGGAAGCGGAGGCCAAAGAAGGACTGCAGAACGTCGCACCGATTCTGGCGTTGCTTGGCGGGCGCTTAAAACAGCGCGATACGCCGTGGTATCAACTGTTTGATGCCCTGTTGCAGCTTGCCGGAAGTCCTCTTTCGAGTGACAGTGTCACTAAGCAGGTTGGCGCGGAAACGCGCGACGATACCCGACAGGCGCTGGATGCAGTCTGGGAAGAGGAACAGGTGAAGTTTATCGAAGATAATGCCACCGCCTGTGACAGTTCACCGTTACAAAACTATCAACGACGCTTTAGCCAGGACGTGGCACCTCAGTATGTCGACGTCAGCGCGGGAGGCCCGAAATGATACAGTACCTGAACGTCTTTTTTTACGATATCTATCCGTACCTGTGCGGTACGGTGTTTATCCTCGGCAGTTGGCTACGCTACGACTACGGACAATACACCTGGCGCGCATCTTCCAGCCAGATGCTGGACAAACGCGGCATGGTGTTGTGGTCAAACCTGTTCCACATCGGCATTCTGGGGATCTTTTTCGGGCACCTGTTTGGCATGTTAACGCCGCACTGGATGTATGCCTGGTTCCTGCCGATTGCGGTAAAACAGCAGATGGCGATGATTGCTGGCGGACTTTGTGGTGTGCTCACACTGGTGGGTGGCGCTGGCCTGCTGGTGCGCCGGTTGACTAACCCGCGCATTCGCGCAACCTCCTCGACCGCCGATATTCTGATCCTCTGCGTTCTGCTGATTCAATGCATCCTCGGTTTAACCACTATCCCGTTCTCTGCACAGCATCCTGACGGCAGTGAAATGCTAAAACTGGTCGGTTGGGCGCAGTCGGTGGTGACCTTCCAGGGCGGTGCGTCTGCGCATCTGGATGGCGTGGCGTGGATTTTCCGTGTGCATCTGGTTCTGGGGATGACCATTTTCCTGCTGTTCCCGTTCACCCGACTGGTCCACGTGTGGAGTGCGCCATTTGAGTACTTTACCCGCCGTTATCAGATAGTGCGTTCGCGCCGCTAATTTTCTCTGCTGCCCGGTAGCGCTAGCGCTTACCGGGCCTGGATCGCTATCCCGCTTTTTGTACTATAAGGGCTTCCCCGGCATGTCAACGCCGGTGTTTACGGTTTCTGTCTGCAC
>OGSJ01000656.1_pt1 | contig 17385 bp, 27 predicted proteins | sample 1573851 | NCBI WGS metagenome assembly OGSJ01 (sample SAMN03295846, study PRJEB24534) | human gut metagenome | isolation source: fecal sample 6 from infant 6 | host: Homo sapiens | place: USA: Pittsburgh, PA | collected 2014-07 | reverse complement strand
GATTATACCCATCAACCAATTCTTCATAATTGTCACTTAGATCATAAATGCATATTAGTTCATCGGCTTTATCACTATGCTCTGCAAAAGCGCAGTTCTTGCAAATAGTTTCTCGAACATCAGGCTTCATTTTTTGCTCCCCATTTGTCCAGCACCGCGATTATCTGTATAGCCTCCAACATAATCTTCACTGTATGACCACGAAGCAAATCACTCCAACGCTCATCACTATCCTCATCTTTCACATCTTTATACTCATCATAAGCTGTCTGAAGTTCCAGACGCTCCTCGAATAAAACACGTATCATTTCCTGCCTATCAGCATACATAGGCCAAAAATTACACTTTTCATACTCACACTTTAATGTGTCAAAAAGCCGCCTCATTTCAAAACTATCCGCATTCACAAAGCAAGTCATTCTGCCTCACCCCTTACCTTTTCATTTGACATAAAATACTTACAGTTATTTGAGCGTTCCACCATCTCATCAAAGCAAATAGATCTCGGATGAATACACGTTATAATTTCGCGCGGTTCATTCGGCCACTGTTCAATGATATCTCGCGTCGTATATACACAGTTTCCACAGCATAGCTTCATCTTCTATCCCTTTCCTCATAATCCCGCAAATAGTTTCGCCCATACCTATATCTAAAGTCCGCAATCGTCCGCTCCGGTTTATCGCCCAGCCACATCATCTCACCAAAGGCATGCAAAAGCTGCGCCGTTCTCGCACTCTGATGAGCAGACCACGGCGCATGACGATGACAGCCTGCACACAAATAAACCGTCAGTCCATCCGCTTCACTCTTATTCCTATTCGTTCCCCCAAAGATGTGATGCTTTTCTATCTCCCGATATGCGCCACAAATAAAGCACACCCGGTTGCTAAACCGATGGCTCATTCAATCCTCCTAAACTCTGCATAAATATGCCAGCCCATAATGTCATTGTAGACAGATGTACAAGTCACCATCTGCCAACCCGGATAAAGCCTTCCCCATGTAATCCGGTCATCGTCCGCTACCAATGCCAATTGCTCCACCTTCCGCTTGCTGTACTTGCTATCATTCTTTGTTTGCACCGGCTTAATAAGGTTCTGACTTCCCCGCCAGCGCTTACGCCCGCTGGGGTCCTTAGACAGGTACCGGCTAATGGCTTCAAGACCCCCGTCCCCATCCACCTGCAACCGGTCCGCATTGGCAAAGCCAATCCGCTTACCATTCTTGGCCCATAGGTCCTCTACCATGTTTCGGTCTTCCGCTTCCATCAGGATATGATGATGGAGGCGAACCAGCCTATCTCCTTTCACCGTCCCTTCTGTCACAATCAGATAACGGATGTTTCCCTTGCCCATCTTCTTCCTGTGATAATTAATTCTGCGGATGTAGTTGCTGACTTCCTTTTCTGCCGCTTCCAGTGTTGCCGGCATCTTGTCAGGCTTATATGTGCAGGACACATGCAGGTCCCCGTTCTTAAAATTGCATTTCACCAGCTGCCGAAAGTACCGCTTGGCCTTTTTATCATTCAAGTTCTTCTGTGCCGGCGCCGATACTTTTTCTTTTCTTTTTCTACGACGTCCCCTGATTTTCTTCCCCGTCAGCGGCACAAGATCAACTTCCAGATACTCATGCCCACAATATATTCTCTTTTCCCTTATAAATGTGCGCATGGCCTTCTCCTTCGTTGAGATCTTAATACCAGTTACAAGCTCGCAATGCGCAAACCATCTGCGCATTGCCGCTTGCCATATCGCACACTTATATGTTATAATCAACTTGTTGATGAGTCGTATAAGTGTGCGACTTCGGGCCTTGGTGAGCTTACACCAGGGCCTTATTTTTTTGTCTTAATTTGCCAATCGTTTCCTTGCATTCCGCTTCAGTGAATCCCGTTAACTGCTTTTTGCCCATATCATGCCGAACCGCTAAAAGCACCGCATCACCTTTAACATCATTCGCCACATGCCCCGCAAAAGGATTGTCCGCTGTGGCATCTTCTCTATAGAAAATAATGCTTAATATCGGTACTAGCCGCTTGGGCCCATAAATAATAGTGCCCTCGGCCAAATCACCGGCAAGATAGGCCTGTACATCAGTCAAATGGCTAAACATCCGTATTTCTAACGCTCCGCTTGTCTTAAGCACAAGTCCCCTCATACGCAAGGCCGCTTCCACCTATAGCACAGTTGCCGAGAAGTCAAATCATCAAAACCCATCAGAGCCGTCTCCCCATCTCGTGATACAAGCTGTACCACCAGCACCGGGCCTAGAATATCCGAACCGGTCAAAAGACTGGCCCGCTTGTTCTTGCGCATCTTCAGAAGACGTCCAATCTCATTACAGATAATCCCCATGCCCTCATCTTCTCCCGGGACTACCTCTATGTACCCCCTGACAAGTTCCTGCATCTGATGCAGCTGCTCCACCGTATCCCCATTGATCACCGGTACCCGCCTAATGGTTTCATCTGTATTACGTCTCTCTGCCGGCTCAATGACCACATAATAGCGTTTACTCATTTCCTCACCCCTTAATTAATCTTTCTATAATCTTTATCAAGTAAGTAAAATCCTGCCGCTCTAACCCGCTGAAAGTCAGCCGATCTCTTTTGCAAATGACCATCTGTCCATAGATTGGTACCCCGGAGATCATCGTGGCCAGCGGGTTATAATCCTGCTGCTTAACCTCCGCATCCGCATCCACAAGACCCACATAAATACCCTTCAAGTCCCTGTGGTGCATTCGCACGATCTCCAGGCACCCCTTTTCACTTCCGGTCAAGTATCTTTTCAGCTGCTCCCGCGTTTTAAAGTAGCCTTCTTCATACTTGCTATAGACATTCACCTTAAAAGCCTTCACCGTCTACCCCCTAATCACCGCTCCCACTCCAGCGCCCCGCTAAACACAGCCCCGACAACAGCTAATCCGCTCCACATGAGCATGCGCCAAGCAATCTGGCCAAGCGGCAACGCATCAATATCACACCGCCAAACCGTGTACATCAGCATGAAAAATGCCATAAAGAAAAGTAACCGAAACATCACCCTAATCGGTGTTGCCTTCATTTACCATCACTCCCATATAGATTATTCAGAACCTTAATTAAGCAGTTAATTGTTTCTTTTTGCCGCTTGTTTTCATCTTGCAAGGCAACCTTTTCGTTAATTAGGCTGACGTTGCTTTTAACCTGCATCTCATATAATTCTTGCCAGTTTTCAATTTCCTCTTTTAGGGCCGCCCTCTTGCTGGCCTCGTTTACCGCTGTCTCCTTCTCAACCTGTCGGTTTTCCCGACATGCTGGGCACCGCTTGACGCGGCCGTCATCTGTTTCAAAGATGGTCCCGCATTCTGTACACTTCTGCTTTCTGATGACTGGGGACCCACTCACCCCGGCCTCGTCCAGAACTTCAGCCATTAGCCTTTTTTCTTTATCCATGGTTCCCGCTCCTTGTTTATGCTGTACTAGACCTGCAAATTTCTCCCTTGCGCCCACTTGAGTCGCCGCTCAATGGGCGCTTCTCTTTTCGGTGATATCCTCCGCTATCTTATCCATAAGAAGCGGTAAAAGCTCCGGGTTTTTATCTCCTAGAGTATCTATCAATCCGCTGATTGCATTAATCAGAAAAATGCTGTTGCAACTCAGATTGAAAACCTGTCGCTCCTCACCACTGGTCACAAGGAGAAACCGGCTATTCATCCCCTCATAAGCCTCCGGCTGCATAAGCCGCTCTGTAATGTCAGCAATAATCCCTTGGGCGATTTCTTTACTCATTAAACTTCCTCCTTATATCTCAAATAGACGCATAAATTCATACAGCCGGTCTCGCTCAATGAGCACCCGAGCCCCCAGCTTAATCGTCGGACACCCCTTATCCAGGATTTTTTCCCGGAAGAGCGTCTTGCCTATTCGAAGCTCCGCCGCTGCCTCATCAATCGTTAGGTAGCGGTTAGGTGCTTCCAGTTTATGCTCTATGCGGTCTAGCTGCTCCGCTAACGTTTCTATTGATATAGACATCCTGTTCACCTCCCGCCGCTATGTCGGTCAAACCTTAATTAAATCTCGGCTTTTCTCAGAAAAGAAAGTCCCACAAGCAAATAAAAACAGTCCCAATGCCTAAAGTTATGAAAAACTTGAGGACATATCTGATAGACGCCTTTAAATCATCGTCAAAAATTCTTTCCCGCTCCAAGCTACTCGCAATAGCTTGGAGCGCTTTTTTTATCTCGCGCAATTCCGCTAGTGCTTCATCCATTCGTTCTCACCTCCCGCCGCTTGTGTGGATTTTTTGCTATAATCACCCTGAAAGGAGGTGAGTATATGATGAAATTTGAATTTGATGATTCTGGTCTGAAAGACTTTATCGCAAAGCTTGATCAAGCATCTACTACAGCGGAAGAACTTGAGCATAACCCAACAGTCTCCTTTGACGACCTGTTCAACCCACACTTCATGGTCAAACACACTAGCTACGATTCCATAGATTCCTTTTTACTCGCTGCTGGTATCGACCCAACATCCCAAGAGTCTTTTGATGCATTCCCTCAGAAAAAACTGGATGAATTTGTTGCAGCAAATTCCCGCTTTTTCTCATTCCAAGAAATGCACAATACAGCAGCCGCAAAATACATCTTTGGAGATTTAATCGACTAACATTAATCTCAAACTCAGTCCGGCCTCTTTCAGTGGGAACCATTTTAACCATCGGTTCTCTGCTGAAAGGGGCTATTCTTTTTTTAATGATTATTTCAGTCTTTATGCCCATCCCCATCCCCCCTTTTCTGCTATAATCACCTTTATTCTAGCCGCAGCGCATTTTATCTCTGGAGATTACGCCGCAGATATTGCAGCCGATATCATACAAAGATAAAATCATCCACCTTCACCTGGATCTACAACAAAAACACGATACCCATTCTTATCCCAGTACTCAGTAATAAGTCGATATGGGTCATCCTCTGTACCGCACCCAACCGCCACAGTCACTGCAATAAGCTCAACAACCTCAACATTTTTTACGATCATATCAACTCACTCCTCCTTAAGTCCTTTATTAAAAACCAGCTCGGAATCTAGCCTCTTCTGTTATGGCCTCATCCAATGCCTTGAATAAAACCGTATACTTTGTAGCTAGAGCTTCAGATGGCAGCTCTGCCAAATCAAAAGACTGTTTAACTGAGAAATTCTTTTTTATCTCCAGCAACATCCTTGCCCTATCTTCGGATAGATAAGCCTCAATATTTTTCACAGTTGGCCTCCTTATACACCTTGCTCTGGGAAAGATTTATTGTGCGTACACCTCGCGGAATAACCTCCAAAAGAGTGCAGTTGCAGCTGTACTCTTTTTCTATTTTCCGCAGTCCCTCAACCATAGACCCAATATCCTCCCAAACATCAGCAACCAAATGAACCCTTATTTCCATTTTTCATACTCCCTCGCTTGTATGGATTTGCTCATAATCAATTTGCTTTGATATCGGCATCAAAAAGGTGTTTTACTGTCAGTACCGAAAAGATACTCTTTGGTTAAATCTGGGAAAAACATCCTCTGGATGCTACACGTCTCTTTCCAGGAGAATTCACTTCTCCCGTTGATTTTGTTACTCGCAGTTCTCGCGCTGACCCCTATACAGTCCGCAATGTCTCTGTTCTTTATGTCGTTTCTTTTCATTTCTGCCAGCAGGTTCCTATACACGACTATCACCCCCCTCAAATTTCCATCAATGGAACTTTTTCTATATGATAATACCGCCAACGGAAAAAGTCAATACGCCTCTTGATATTTTTTTCCGTTAACGGTAAATTATTTCTTGTTTAGGCTATTTAACTATGCTATATTCTTAGTAAGAATCACTTTTTAGAATGGAGGTTTGTTATGGGCTTAGAAAAAATCAACGAAATCCGGAAAGAAAAGAGAATGGATCTTGCAACTCTTGCCGAGTTATCGGGGGTCCCATATGGAACTCTTAGTAAAATAACGGCAGGCATTACAAAAGATCCTAAACTCGAAACGGTTAAGTCTATTGCCAGAACTCTAGGTGTGACAATTGATGTGTTTGACGATGCCCCGAGTAGACAGCAAGCAGAAGGCAGTGACCCCCAGTTCACCCCCGAAGAAAAAAACCTCATAAAAAAATACCGCGGGCTAGACACCCACGGTAAAAAAGCAGTTGATTGGATTGCCGAACATGAATTAAACCGACTGCAAGGTATAGAATCCCCCATAGGGGGCATTATAGAAAACGCCACCACCGCCTACACCAAAATCATCCCCTTCCCCGGAAAAGTTTCCGCAGGCCTTGGCGTAGAAGCCCTACCCGACTACGACACCATAGCCGGCCCCGATGCCGCTGATTTCGCCCTTTTAGTCGATGGCGACAGCATGGAGCCCCGCTACCACTCCGGCCAAATTATTTATATAAGAGAACAGCCAACCGTAGAAAATGGCCAGATCGCCGTTGTCCAAATCCAGGGACCTGATGACTTCCAGCCGCAAGCCTACCTAAAAAAAGTAAAAATCACCGGCACCACCGCCCAACTCATCAGCCTAAATAAAGCCTACGACACTCTCACCGTACCGCTCGACGAACTAACCGTTCTCGGTACTGTTATTTAGAGCACAAAGGATAATTTCTGCTTGACTTCTGCTGCAAAGTAGCTTTTATATAGCATACTTAACTAGAAAGGACGATTGCCATGAAAACCTACGAAGAACTTATGAAAGAGCTGAAGCAGGCACAAACTGATAAAAAACGCCAACAAATAAAAGAACAACTTCTCGCCCTCAAAACCTACAACGATGCCTATATCTACAATAAAAAAGAAATGGATCGTCTCTCATGAATACCGTTGTCACAATAGACTATATTCATAGCATCCATAGCAGTCTGGAATATGATAAACGCTGCATGAAAGGCATTCGAGATTTAAACCTTTTACAAAGCGCCATCGAAGGACAGCAATGGTTCACCGATCCGGTTGATCAGATCATACACGTGGCCTACTCCATCTGTGCAAACCACGTCTACAATGACGGCAATAAGCGCACTGCTTTTTTAACGCTAAAATTACTTGAAACCAAACTCAATTACATATGCTATTGGCCCGAAATTGCAGAAATCATATTAGAACTAGCAACAAACTCGACACAAAAAGACATCTTCGTTCAAAATATAAAAGATAATATACTTATTTAAGAACATCTAGGTATGGAGATTGCCTTTCAGAGTGATGTGAAATAAAGGATGATAAATATGCAAAAAATTCTAGCAACCGCACTTGTCGCTTCCCTGCTACTCTTTAGCCTACCCGCACAAGCCCAGACATTGGATTTCCATCAAGTACCCGGCACAGAATTTAATGAAAGCATTAAACCTGTTACCGTCCATGTAGATGGCAAATACATCCCCAGTGACGTAGCGCCCCAAATCGTCAACGGCCGTACATTCGTGCCGCTTCGTGCCGTATCAACCGCGTTGGGGGCGGACGTTCGGTGGAACGGCAGTGCGCAAACCGTCACAATATCCAATGCACAAGGCACGACGATCTTTACCATTGCTTCCCACACTTATGTTGCCGCAGGAGTTTCTAAAACCTTAGACGCCCCTGCCTTTATTAAAAATGGCCGTACCCTTGTCCCCTTGCGAGCAGCCGCCGAATCCTTTGGCCTAGATGTAAATTGGAGCCAACAAACCGCTGACGTCTCTTTAAACACAGGAGCGCCGCTTGTAAAACCAAACTTCCCGGCCGATACCCCTAACCACGTCAAGTGGTTGATTGATAAATACTACGTAGAATCTGGTGACGGCATTGTAGGTAGTTATGTATTCAAAGAACCCACAGAAAAACCAAATTTTGGAAACAATGAGGGCTATTTTAGTGATGGCATATATCGCTACCTTTTCATCTCAAAGCTAGCTGATAACAAATACCAGCTAGTAGAAATATTCACCTATGGCCAAACGAACTTTATGAACAAACAGGGAGCCATACAGGCTCAAAGTCTCACCGATATTACTGTCATGTCCGGCTCAGGCTCTCAAAGAGGCGCTGATTACGTTTTCAATAGCGGCCACCCCATCTACTTCTTATCCTTGCCGCACGGTGGCCCCGCTGAAACCCGACTAACCTTTAAAGCAAACGATCAAGATTTAATTCTCTTACAAACCGTTTACTGGCCCGGAAACCCTCACCTGGAAGGCATTGAACCGAGCTATAACCAATTTACGCGTTTTTAATAAAGGGCTTTATTTAGTCACTCAAGAACCTATATCCTAGGCAAAGCCATCGCTTTTCAGAGTGATGTGAGGTAGTCTTTCCCGTATCCATGACGCGTTATTGTTCCTGCATTTTACTTTTTTCTAGAATAATAAGCTCGTTAGTCCATAAATTCGCGTTTTCCTGGATTAAATATCAAAGGTTTTAATCATGAAAAAAAAACCATCTTGCTTGATCAACTGGATGGACAAAACGTCACCGTTGGCATGGCAGGAAACAGTAAAATGCGGCAAAAAACCTGAAAATGATTTACAAAAAAAGTCCCTTGTGATAAACTAGGTACACACAAATAAATGACTGGTGTTACAGTCGACCAAAGGGGCTTTCTGATTTTTCAGGAAGCCCCTTTGTGTTTTTATAAAAAGGAGTTGCTATGAAGCCGTTTATAAGTATAGACCAGCAAATTGAATTGTTAAAAGAAAGAGGGCTCCTGTTTTCTGAAACGGACAAAGCATGCGCTCTTTTAGAACAGTATGGGTACTATGAAATAGTCAACGGATATAAAGATACCTTACTTGAAACAAAGGATCCTGACCGATTTAAAAAGGGGGCTACTTTCTCACAGCTATATTCCCTTTTCTCGCTAGATAAAGAGTTTCAATACGCTGTGTTCAAGGCGACCACAGAACTAGAAAGAGGCCTAAAGACCGCCCTAAGTTATGCCATTGCCGAAAACTATGGTGTTGAAGAAAAGGACTACTTAAAGCGTACCAACTATGATTCCGGTAGCAAAAACTCTAAAGGAATATACGAAATTGATAAATCCATCTCTACTTTTCAAAAAATAGCAAACAAAAAGCTAGAACCCTATAAACATTACCACGAGGTCCACGGGCATATTCCACCGTGGATTCTCTTTAAATCAGCTTCATTCGGCACTATGTACTACTTTCTGAAGTTACAAAAATCACACATAAAAAACGCTGTTATCAGTACAATGATGGGCCTTCCTATAGAGCTGGTCAAAAGCGCTGGTGCATCTCAATCCCCAATTAGAAACTTATTCTTCGACACAATAGAAATAGCCTATAAATTTCGTAACAGAAGCGCACATGCTGGCCGCACTTACAATTATCGCCCTGAAATTACCTTTCGTTACAATAGCATACTGCATCCTCGCATGAACATAACTGAAGCCGATTATCGCATCGGCTATGGGAAAAACGATCTTTTCACATTGATCTCTGCTTTATCATTCCTGAAAAACCAGGACATATGGTTCAATCTTGCATTTGAAATCCAATACAAGCTTGATATTTATATAAAGCAATTTAATGCTGAAGAGCAAGCTATTTTACAAGCCATGGGACTGCCAGAACAGCATATTAGTCATTTTTCAAACCAATTTTCAAACCAATCTACTAAAAAAAATATTTTTTTCTACATCTGCAATTACTACTAGGCACATTTCAATTAAAAATAACCCCCACCACGCTGCAACGTGATGAGGGAAAACTAAATAGCAGGCCCAACAGAGCATACTAGTAAGACAGTATTAGTATACCATAAAGGCCTGCTTTAGCATACGTTAAAGGAGGCCTAGCCATGGCCAGCATACAAAAATACGACACCAAAAAAGGCCCCCGCTACCGAGTTGATATTTATGCCGGCGTTGATCCATTAACAGGTAAGCAAGTAAATATGACCAAGCGTGGCTTTACCACAAAAAAAGCAGCCAACGCCTGGGCTGACCGCACTCGTGTCGAAATCCAGCAAAAGGGACTTAATTCGTCATTAGCGCCCGACACCATTACCAACATTGCTAATGCCTGGCTAATAGAATACAAGCCCACCGTCAGAGACGCTACCTACATAAAAACAAGAGGGTATGTAAAAAATCACATTATCCCCCTACTAGGAGATATTAAGGTAAACAAAATAACCCCCTTTATCTGCCAGGAAGCAGCCAACAAATGGTCTACCGACTTGGTGAATTACAAAGAAATATTTCAATATTTCAAGCGCATTTTAAAATATGCCGTTAACCTTAACATGATATCCCACAACCCAGCAGAAGAAATTACCCTGCCCAAAGCTCAAATTAAAATAGAAGACACCATAAAAGTGTGGAGCAAAGAAGAACTATCCGCTTTCCTGGAGGCCTGCAAAGCAGATAATAAACCGGCCTGCTATCCCTTTTTTAGGCTACTAGCCTTTACAGGCATGCGCCGTGGCGAAATCCTTGCCCTTGAATGGCGGCATCTGGATCTTGATAAGCGCTACCTCAAAGTTGAACAAGCAGTCACCAAAGACGCCAATAACTCCGCCGCTATCGGCCCACCTAAAAACAAAAAATCAAAACGCATCATAACCTTAGATAAAGAAACCGTCGATATACTAAAAAACTGGAAAGATGCAGAGCTGTCACAAAAATACGTATTCGAAAGCTCCCCCGGACACTTTATGTCAGAAAACCGTCCCAGAAATTGGCTGCAAAATATATGCCGAAAAAACCACATCCAGCCAATTCGTATCCACGACATCCGCCATACCCACTGCACCCTGCTCATGGAAGCCGGCATGTCCCCAAAAGACGTCCAAGATCGGCTAGGCCATCAATCCATTGAAATGACCCTAAACGTTTATGCCCACGTAACCGCAAAACGACAGAAGCACATCGCCGATAGCTTTGGTAATTTCATGAGTTCTACGTCAAAAACTACGTCATAGATACCGAAACACGTCAACCAAGCTATTTAAAAAAAACACACGCAACTCCCCTCACCTCCATAATAACCTTATCCTATTAAACCGCACGAGATTGAAGCCGCTAGTGATAGCGGCTTTTTGTTTTTCTTCTGCTGGCAAAGCTGTCATTGAACCTATTTCTCCCTATGAGTAAGCCCTGCCTCATGTCCTATGAGGCAGGGCTTACTTGTTCTTTTACCGGCTTAGCGCGGTTTCTGTAACGTCCTGGCGTGAACGTCAATCAACCACCCTGGTCTTATCATCAACCGACCGTAAAATGGCTTGTTCGGCGCTGGGATAGAGGTGGTCTCTGCCGATGATATCTAAAAATCCACTCCGTTCCAGGTAGCGCTTAACGGCAGGCTGAACACTGGATACCGACAGCTGGGTCCCTTCCCCTTCCAATTCTTCAGCCAGTTCCATGAGGGCCTGGACCCCTGAAAGGTCAATAACCGGTACCCCCCGCATAGAAAGGATGATGACGTCGCTGTGGGGCATGGTCAGCAGCTTATCTTTTAACCGGTCTACCACCCCAAAAAATAGGGTCCCGGTAATATAAACGACCCGGACTTCATTGATATCAGGGACCCGGTCTAAGCCCATGCCGATTTCTTTCAGGCGGGCATTATCCACATCGGCAATATTGATTTCCAGCTGGCTCATCCGGGCCACTATGAGGACCAGGGAGAAGACCACCCCGATGATAATGGCCTGGGTCAGGTCTAAAAGCACAGTCGCTGCCAGAGTAATACCGAATTTAGCAATCCCGCTTTTAAAGCGGTGGGAAAAAATAAAGCGAATGTTGGACCAGTCGTTCATCCGCCAAGCGGTGACCATAAGGACACCGGCCAAGGCACTCAAGGGGATGGCAGACATCACCGGGGTCAGGATAAACATAGATAAGAGTAGGATAATGCTATGGATAATACCGGTGAGCCTGGTCCGGCAGCCGGACTTAATGGCCACTGACGTCCGGGCGATGGCTGCTGTCGCAGGAATCCCGCCAAAGAAAGGAATCACCAGGTTCCCAAGCCCTTGGGCAACCAGCTCCCGGTTGCTTCTGAGCCGTTCAGAGGTCATTTTTCCGCTGAGGCCCCGCAAAGAAGGCTTTCCACCATGCTGAGGAGAGCGATGGATATGGCCGGCATAATATAATTTGGCCAGGTCACAGGGTTTAAATCCCCGATAGTCAACCGGTCAGCTAAAAATAAAGTCCGGGGAATCTCCCCCACCACGGGCACATCCCAATGAAAAACCGCCTGGAAGGCCAAAACGACAGCCAGGGCCATCAGGCTGGACGGGAAGACCGCATTCCATTTTTTCGGCCAGGCAATCATGAGCAGGATAACACCCAGGCCAATAGCGGTGGTCTTCACATCCGGTACCGCCCCGGTTTGGAAATAAGACGCCAGCTTTAAGAGGGCCAGGTCCCCCTCTGATTTGATGCCAAAAAAATGATCCAGCTGGCCCAGGGCAATCACTGCTGCTATGCCAGACGTAAAGCCGGTAATCACCGACGAGGGCACAAAGGAAATAATCCGCCCCAGGCGAAAAAGTCCGGCTAAGACCAGCAGAATCCCTGCTAAAAATCCGGCCACCAGGACCCCGGTCAGCCCCTCTTTGGCGACCAGGGACAGGAGGATGGCCATCATGGCACCGGTAGGACCGGATATTTGGTAGCTGGCCCCGGAAAAACTGCTGATCACCAGCCCGCCAAGAACCGCAGTCACCAGGCCGGCCGCTGCCGAAGCCCCGGCCCCAACACCAAAGGCCAAGGCCAGGGGGAGGGCCACAGCTGCAACCGTCGTACCCGCCATCAAGTCCTGAGAAAAAGCCGCCCCGTCATACCCCTTAAATTCTCGCTTAAGGTCTTTCATATACTCCAGCCCGAGGGTCAAAGCATAAATTTTTTTCAACCACTTCACCTCTTTTAATTATTGAAAAGGACAAAATATAAGCAATTCAATTTATTTATAGTATCTCCTATTTGCATCAAAAAAGCAAATTATACCTTATCTTTTAATCTTTTTGCATAAAATATCGGGTTTAGGAAAAGAAACCGACCCATGTTTTGAGTAAAAAAACGCCATAAAATAGAGGTGAACAGCATTTATCTCCAAACCCTAAGACCACTTCCTGCTAAAAAGTTCCTCGTTGCCGTCCAATAGAAAAAGTCCACCTGCAAGTACTGGCATAGAAATAAAAAATCGAGTAAGCAAAATGCTTACTCGATTAGGTCCAAACTTTATAGGGTTACTCTAGTTAACCGCATCTATATATTTTATTCGCCGCGAGACGATTTGCGGTTTTGGTCAAATTCGCGGGAAAGCTTGATGATGATGGCTGATGAGGCCAGGAGGCCAATTAAGTTGGGCAGGACCATTAAGCCATTGAGCATGTCGGACAGGTGCCACACAAAGTCGACTTTTAAGCCGGAGCCGAGGAGGACAAAGCCGACGACCAGGACGGCGTAAAATTTGATGGCTTTTTCACCAAACAGGCGGCGGACATTGGTTTCGCCGAAGTAGTACCAGCCAATGATGGTGGTAAAGGCGAAAAACAGCATGCAGATGGCGATAAAGATCATGCCCAGGTCGCCAAACTGGGAGTTGAAGGCCGCTTGGCTGAGAGCGGACCCGGTCAGGTCTGACTTATAGGCTCCGGTGGCGACGATGACCAGGGCGGTCATGGTCAAGATGATGAAGGTGTCGATGAAGACGCCAATCATGGCAATGATCCCTTGGTCTGCCGGGTGTTTGACTTTAGCGGTGGCATGTGCATGAGGCGTTGACCCCATACCGGCTTCATTGGAAAAGAGACCGCGTGCCACGCCGTAGTGGATGGCTTGTTGGACGGTAACGCCAAGGGCACCGCCGGCAGCCGACTGGGGCGCAAAGGCGGATACAAAGATTTCACGAAAGGCTTCAATAACAGCGCCGCCGCCACACATGACCAAGATGGCCAGGCAGCCAATGCCGTAAAACAGAGCCATCAGGGGAACGACCTTTTCTGTTACGCTGGCAATCCGGTGGATGCCGCCGATAAAAATAAATCCGGCAATGATGGCGCAGGCCAGGCCGACTAAAATAGGATTCACGCCAAAGGCGGAGTGAAAGGCATCGCCAATGGAGTTGGCCTGAACCATGTTGCCTGTAAAGCCAAGGGCTAAAATAATGGCAATCGAGAAAAATCCGGCTAAAAACTTACCAAAAGCCCCTTTAAAGGCGGTTTGAATATAGTAGGCCGGGCCGCCAACTACTTTTCCGTTGACAACCGTGCGGGTTTTCTGGGCAATAACGGCTTCTGCATAGATGGTTGACATCCCAAAAAATGCGGAAATCCACATCCAAAAAATAGCCCCGGGGCCACCGGATGCAATGGCTGTCGCAGCCCCGGCGATGTTACCGGTGCCGACCTGGGCAGCAATGGCCGTTGCCAAGGCCTGAAAGGAGGTCAGGCCGCCTTCCTGCTTACCGCCGTGTAATGAAAAATTACTGAATAATTTCTTAAGCCCCAAACGGAAATGACGAACCTGCACAAATCTCAACCGGATGGTAAAGTAAATGCCGGTGCCAACCAATAAATAAATTAATAAACTATCCCATAAAACACCGCTGATGCTCTGCACCCATGAATCCAAAAACGCCACAAATCTCTCCTTCTTTCTACAAACGCTATGGACAATATTACCGGCTGCATACAGCTCTTTCATTCATCAAAAAAAGAGTGAAAGATTGGTTCTCTTTCACTCTTTTAGATACTTTTGGATAAGCAGAAGCAAGCCGCACGCGGCAGTGGCCGGGGGGAAATCACCCTTCCCTTACTCCTGTCTGTCCTTTTACCTGAGAGATTCACACTTCTATCATCTACATCTAGAAGCATTTTCACCTTCGGTACCCAAATGAATGAGTTCTCCAGACCATCATCCGGCTGCAGTCCTGTCCTTGCGGACGCCTGAGATCGTAAATCCTTCGGCAAGTTATCTTTTTCCTGCAGCTTTCATCTGATGCGCTAATGGCCCAAGGGCCTGTATGCAATTGTTCAACGGTTTTTATTATAACACTATGGGCGGATACTTCAAGAATAACCTTGGGATTAAATGTCCATGCCGGAATAGGAGATGTTATCCATCACATTACTTATTCTTATGTGACATCTTGCTCTAAGGTTCTTCCCGCTTGCTCGAGGGCGCCTCCCCATCAACGCTGAGAACGTGCTGAGGGGCCCTTCCTTTTTAGCCAACTAATCGGTCGGAGCGGCCTGTAAATAAGCGGTGATGTCTTTTTTGAGCCGGTCGGCCTTGTCTGCATCGGCCTGGGTATAGGACTGTATCGGCTCTGTGCCGTCTGTGGCGACGAAAACGTAGTAACCGTGAGCGCAGATTTTTTCTTCCGCTTGCAGCTCTGACCGTTTACGGTAGTAGAGGGTCACCTCCATGGCCACTGTACGCGCCGTTGTATAGCAAATGGTCGCATGCCCGCGAATGATATTGCGCACCGTCGGCGAGCCGGACAGGCTCACCCCGTGGATAAAGCCCGTCACATAGGTGCGCGGATCGTAAACTGTCGCCAAGCTGCCGCACAGTTCATCCATGAGTTTTAACATTTCGCCGCCATGATAGGTTTGGCTGCCGTTCAACCATTCCGGTCGAAGCATAATTTCAAAGCTGAGTTCTGTCGGCCTCATCCATATCGCTTCCTCTCCTGTTTATGCTTCTTAAACGATAGGCTTTTTATTAAAAGCAATCGTCCGTTAAAAATCAACAAAAAGCCCGGATTCGGCCCATCACCTCCGAATCCGGGTTTCATCTTGCATGCATCAGTAAGGGAAATCAGACCTCACTAAGCTTGTTTCGCTTTTTTAAATTCATCCATTAACAGGGGGATGATGACGTTAACGTCACCGACAATCCCACAGTCTGCTACGTCAAAGATCGGGGCTTCTTCATCTTTATTGATTGCTAAAATAAAGTCGGAGCCTAAAATACCGGTCAAATGCTGGGTCGCACCGGAAACGCCACAACCAATGTAGAATTTCGGGGAAACGATTTTACCGGATTGACCGACTTGCTGCGGATGCGGTACCCATTCGTCTTCAACAACGGGGCGGGTCCCGCCGACAACGCCGCCGAGTACATCGGCAAGGTCATGGACCAGTTTGAAGTTTTCTTTGCTGCCCATACCGCGACCACCGACAACGACGATTTCAGCTTCTTCCAGGTTAACGGTTTCAGCCACTTCTTTAACGGTATCTGCAATTTTCGTCCGCAGAAGGTCTGCTTCAGGGCTGACGTCTTCCTTAACGATTTCACCACTGGTGGCTTCTTCTGGCGGTACTTTTTTACCGGTGCCGGAGCGAACGGTGGCAAATTTCGGGTGGCCTTCAACTTTAACGTCGTTCCAGACGCCACCGCCGTATAAGGGGGTGGTCATGATGAGGGCGCCATCTTCAATGCGGGCACCAACCAGATCACTGACAGCAACGGTATTGAAGCGATCAGCCAAGAGGGCTTCAAGGTCTTTGCCGTTTTGGTTAGCGGCTGCCAAGACCAAGGCCGGCGCATATTTTTCGATTAACTGTCCTAGGATAGATGCATAAGCTTCAAGCTGCCATGCGTCTTGAGCAACGGTGAAGACCTTATCAGCGCCACCTTTTGCGCAAGCTTCTGCAGCTGCATCAATATCCGGACCAATGACAACAGCACAAACTTCTTCGCCTTTGGCCTGGGCCAGTTCACGACCGAGACCCAGGGCTTCCATAGCATTGTTGACCGGGGCCCCATCGACCACTTCAACAAATACTAAGACGTTTTTTCCATCTCCTAAGCTCATAAGTCACCTCTCCTAAAGTACTTTGGCCGCAAGAACGTGTTCCATGGCTTGTGCCACGGCGTCTTCAGCGGACTCAGCCACAATTTTGACCCCGGCTTCACGTTTCGGCGGGCCGTATACTTTAACGACTTCATAGCCATGAGCGGAGGCATCAGCAGGGCTTAATTCTTCAATCGGTTTTTTACGAGCTGCCATTTTGCTCTTAACGGTCGGATATCTCGGTTCATATTTCGGTTTTTCCACCGTGAGCACAACCGGCATACCGGCTTCAATTAAATCGTAGCCGACATCTGTTTGATGTTTTGCTTTCATGACGTCGCCGGCTTTTTCAATGTCAATAACGTTGGTCATGACACCGTAGCCGAGCTCATTGGCCAGCATAAGACCGACTTGACCGGAAGCTTGGTCGGTACTTTCTTTACCGCAGAAAATCAAATCAAATGCGCCGCCGCGTTCTGCTTCCAGGTCCTTAATCCCTTTGGCCAATAATTGGGCAATTTGTTTGGGATCTTTTTCTTGGTAATCATCACAGGTGATCAAAGCGGCTTTTTCAGCACCAACTGCCAGGCAGTTTTTCAAAGAGTTCTT
>OGSJ01000649.1_pt1 | contig 17829 bp, 13 predicted proteins | sample 1573851 | NCBI WGS metagenome assembly OGSJ01 (sample SAMN03295846, study PRJEB24534) | human gut metagenome | isolation source: fecal sample 6 from infant 6 | host: Homo sapiens | place: USA: Pittsburgh, PA | collected 2014-07 | reverse complement strand
AACATATAATCCACTAGCTTGTAATTGAGTATGTGGATACTTTTCCATTAATCTACTAAAGTTTGGTTTATTAGCTGCTTCAACAGCATTTCCATCTGACTTTGGAGCTATTCCAAAGCCATCTAATATCATTAACATTACAGGTTTCTTCGCCATAATTCCCTCCAAATTTTTATCAAAATCTATATTTGACAATATTCTAATATTATCTTTCTTAATTTATATCTATATTATACTATAATTAGTGACTTTAAACAATAAAAGCACTGATAAGGTAAACCTTTGCAGAAAATTATTTTAACCCTATAAAGCATATTTTAGAATATTTTCTAAAAATTTAAATTTTTATTTCTACAAACCCATTTTATACTCTAATATAAATTTTAAGTTATTTATTTTTGATAAAACTTGTATTTAGTTTAATGATATTTAGATAAGTTACATTTTTTTACCCATTATTATAACTTCTGAAATAGCAAATTCTTCTTTATTACTAAACTCTATAACTATTTCTTTGGTATTAACTTCATCAAAAGAAATTATAGTAGCTTCTCCTGGTAATTTTGCCAAACTAGAATCAATTCCTTTAAATGTTTTATCTTTTGAAACTTTTATTTTCTTTATTTCTGGCCTTTTACTTTCTTCTACATTCCCATATATAAGTATATCTGTAGCTTTTATTTCCTCTTTTAATTTTATAGTCAATTTATTTTTTCCCTTACCGCTCCATTCATAATCTTTAAAATTATTATGATAAACTATTTCTCCATCATATAATAATTTTTCATCCTTTTCTGATTCACCTTCTACTTCTATAGATTCTATTAAATCATTAAGATTATCGCTACTGCCAGTTCCTGATGGTAAAGGTTGAGGTGTTACACTTGGACCATTTATATACATTGTTCCATCTTCTCTAAATCCAAGTTTATCTATATTTATCGTCCTTCTACTTCCGCCATCTTCTGGATTCATATGTGTATGATACACTGAATATATTTCCTTACCATCTTTTGATTTTGTAACAGAATTATGACCTGAACCCGAAACATGTGTCCACTCTATTTCACTTGTTAAAACTGGATTGTTTTCATATTTTTCAAATGGTCCTAAAGGATTATCAGAAACAGCATAACCTATAGAATATAATTTATCCCAGTATGGATGAGCTGAATACATTAAATAATATTTATCATTTTCCTTCAAGATTGTTGGGCCTTCATTCCATACCCATTCCCCTGGGACATCTTCCCATTCTTGTTCTGGAGTAGTTAACAATACTGGTTCTCCTTTAAAAGTCACCATATCATCACTTAACTCTACCCCATATATTTGACTAGTATTTTTCCCATTTATTTGATTTGTAGAGCAATCTTTAACATAATAAAGATACATTTTACCATCTTCCATAAGTATATTTGCATCAATAACTGCAAATTCTTCACCTATTATAGGTCTATTTGTTATATCTTCAAAAGGTCCATATGGATTATCGCTAGCAGCAACCCCTAACCCAAGATTTTTTGTTTCTCTATCTCTTGCAGTGTAATACATATAGTACTTGCCATTTTTATAATATACCTCAGGAGCCCAGTAATCTCTATTGGACCAGCTTCCCCTTTTAGCCATATAGGCAACTCCAACTTCTTTCCAAGTAATTAAATCATCAGACTCCCAAGCTAGATATCCAGAAGCTTGAATTTTATCACTTGTTCCATATGCATAATACTTTCCATCCTCAGTCCTTAATACAAAAGGATCTGCTATTAAATCTATATTTTGTGGATTAGTATAAAACTTACTTTGGTCATAGTTGTCTGAAGTAACTTGAATAAAACTATCTCCTTTACCCTCACAACTAATTAAAGTTCCAACTATTCCTCCAAGAATACAGCCTACTAATATTTTTTTATATTTCTTCATTTTTGCCTCCACAACAATTATTCGATTTGTTAAGTTATATTAATATTACTTCTCTGAGATTTGATATATACAAACAGTATTACGTTATTTAATTTCTAAATTTTTAATATAAATCTTTGAACCATCTGCTCTAAAGCCAATTTTTCCATGAGTATATAAATTCAAATCATCATAAGATAATACTTCCTCATCATTAAGCTTAACAAGTATTGTATTTTCTTTAATCTCTATTTTAAAGTTATTGAACTCTTTTGGATTTATTTTAACTTCTGTGCTTATCAATTCTTCTCTTCCATAATTTAATTTATACAATGTCAGTTTTTCTTCTTGAACTTGTAGATAATAACCAAACATCGAATCAGTCACTTGCTCTTTATATACAGATTCATTTGTTGCATTAAAGTAAATTCCAACATCATTTATTACATTTCCTAAAGCAAAATCAACAGATAATGACTGTATCTTAAATTCATCGTTTCCATAAAACGCCCTATTTATTTCATCCCCTAAATTTTCAGTTGCATCATTCAAACTTGTCCATCCTGCTATCAAATTCCATTCTGCATCACTTGGTACCTTAGATAAATTATTTTCATACTTTACCTTTGTGTTTACTTTATAAATGTCTAGACTTTCAATATTTAATGCACCTTCTCTTAACTTTAACTCTATTTGATGATAACCTTTCTTTAGCTTCATTTCTCCTAAGTATTTTTTAAACCACTCATTACTATTTTCATTTCCATCTATAGTACATGTTAGTGCTTTTTTCCCATCAACTAATATATCTACTTTTCCCTTTGTATCAGCACTCTTTATTATTGCATCTACTCCATAGTTGTAATCTTCTTTTATATTTATGTTATACAATACTGATTTGCCTTTTTCATCTAATGTAATTGCTGAAATACTATCTTTATATTCTATTGTAGGTATTTCATAATCACTTCCATTGTAATGTATCGCATCTATTCTACCCGGAATAGCCTTAATAGTCTTACTATCACTTGTTCCAAATGCCTCATTCGTAAATGCTAAAAATGAATAATCTGCTTGATCCTTTGCGTATTTATATCCAACTGAACCTGCTTTAAATCCATTATCTGTAGTTAATACTTTTATATTATCTAAAAGTACTTCTGTCTTATTTGGATTATTTTTTACCCTTATAGTATGCATCTTACTAAAATCAAATTTATATGGTAACGTATTTTCACTAATCAATGATTCATTACCATTTTCTATTGATTTCATAGACACTTTATTAGCCTCTATATCTATATTAATTTCTCCGTAATTTTTACTATCTTTATATGATGTAACTATACAGACATTACTATCTTTTACATTTGAAAAAGAAAATTCAGCAGTAAATACTTCACTTGTTTCATCATTTGAAACAGTAAATTTTTCTTCTCCTTCTTCTATATCTTTCATTTTATTATCTGTATCATTATTTACCCATGTGTAAAACTGCGGCATATTAGGGCTTGGTTGATTAAAATTCGTAGGTCCCAAAACAGACATTTTTTCACCATTAAAAACTAATCTATCTATATTTAACTTTCTTAGTGGAAACCCCTTTTCTCCCACTAAATTATGATATGTGATATAGTAAGAGTCTAAATCCGGCCCTAAAACACTTGAGCTGTGTCCTAATGCATTAAAGTCTTCTGAAGTATTAATTAATATAGGATTATTAACCCCTTCTTTATATCCCGTAATAGGAGATTCTACTGATGTAGAGTAATTCACTCTATATCCAGTACTTTTAACATGATTTCCTGTATAAGTCATATAGTATATGTCATCTCTTTTTATAACACTAGGCCCCTCTGTCCACCAGTTCATAAATGTATTATCAACGACATTTGTCTCTTCTACTTCAGTTGGAGATTTCATAGGCGCAGCCATTATACCTTTAGGTGATGCATAATAAAAATACCACTTTGCATTATCATCTATAAAGACACTACCATCTATGCTCATACCAATATTATCTGATATTAATTTAAATGGTCCTGTAGGTGAATCACTTTGTAGTACATAATGTCCTTTACCAGCTGGAGATGTATACATATAAAAATATCCATCCCAATATATTACTTCTGGTGCATATGCTCCTAGTGTTTTCTTTTCCTCTGTAACTAATCCTTCATACTTCCAATCCACTAAATTATCTGAACTCCAACATTTTACCCCTATCTTATAATCATGAGTTGATACATATAAATAATATCTTCCATCATGCCTTAAGATATATGGATCTCCTATTCCATAGCCATCTTCCCATTCATCCTCTAAAGTAAAACTATTTAAATATTCATTTTCAACATTAATATTATTCTCATTACCCACATATTTTGATGTACATCCTGTCATTAGAACCGTTGTAATCAACAAACTCACAGTTAACCTCCTCATAATCTCCTCCATTTAAAGCATTATTTTTTTAATCTATCTTTTTAATAATAATAAAGAACATTAATGCTATTAATATTAGGAAATAATACTACGCTTAATATTCTCTTAATAAAAACACATTAGTTATTAATCATATTAATATAAGTTCCTTTACTATTAACACTTTTATATCCATTTTAGAAATACAAAAAGCCAGATATGTTTTAAATACATCTTTCAATATATTTTTATACACTCTAGCTATGACTTTAAGTATATAGGATTTTATAAGATCCAATTATTTTTTAATTTACTAATCCATTATTAATTTTTAAAATAGCTTTATTTTTAGATAGCATAATTACTCCTGAAACCATAAATAAAATAGCAGAAATTATATCCATAAAGAAGTAAGAAATTAGTGAACAAACAATAAGCCAAATCCCTTTTCCTTTTTCAACCACATTATTTTTAGTTTTTTTATAAATATATAAATTTACTAATCCCATAGCCATAAATAGAAATCCTATAGTAGTTGTAACTATATAAACATTATCTAATAGCAATTGAATAGATGTAATATCTACTTGTGAAATATCTCCTAGCCCTACCCCTTTAGTTTTTATATACGTTGCATAAATAAATATAGTAGCTAGTCCAGATAGTAATTGCCATATTGAACCTATAAGAATCATATTTCTTTCAAGCTTTCTATTTAATACTTTCATAATTATGCCTCCAAATTTATAATATATAGTTGAGCCTGTCGCAGAAAATCACTTAATGTAAATTGTAGAATGTAAAATTTAAAATCGATGTGGTATTTAATATTAAAATACTTGAATTTATATTATTTAAAACTACTTTCAATAGATTTTACCTTAATTCCACATTCTAAATTTTGCATTTTTATTTATGCGACAGCTCCACTTATTTCAAAGAAAGATTAACTTTATTTAGTATCTGGTGTCCATCTTCCTTCATTTATTGCCTTTATAATACTTAAGTCTACTTTTGGCTCTCTAGCATAAGTAAGTAAACCATTTATTTCTTGCTCTACATCAGTTACTTGAGTATAACAAAATCCTTGAATTAATTTTGATTTTAGCATTGGAGATATTACATTATAATATCTTAAAATGAAATCTTCATCGGATGTTGCTGCGGAATATCCCCAGCCTTCCCATTCACTCTTTTGATATGAAATTCCTCCCATTTCAGAAATAATTATAGGTTGTCCTTCATAATTCCATTCTTTAGCAAACATACCTCTTCCTGAGTGTTTTGTTTTTAAGATATTATCTAAACAAGAATATCTTTCTGTTAAAACTTCATTTCTATATTCATAATCATGAATCGTAAGAAGGTCTGTTTTTGTGTGTTCCCATCCATCATTAGAAATAACAACTCTTGTTTGATCAAATGACTTTGTTAACCAATACATAGCAGCTGAATGAGCTTGCTGATCTTTATTATTCATTATTGAATCTACACCCCAAGACTCATTTAGAGGAGTCCATGCAACTATTGAAGGATGATTATAATCTCTTTCTATCATTTCAATCCATTCATTATTTAACATCTTAACATATCTTCTTGAATAAACATATGCATTAGCCATTTCTCCCCAAACCAGTAATCCTAATTTATCTGCCCAATATAAAAATCTTGGATCCTCTATCTTTTGATGCTTTCTTACACCATTAAATCCCATCTCTTTGCACAATTTAATATCTTTGATAAAATGTTCATCTGTTGGTGCTGTAAGTAATGATTCTTCCCAATATCCTTGATCTAGTAATAATTTTTGGTAATAAGGTCTATTATTCAACATAAAGACCCCATCCACGATTTCTACTTTTCTTAATCCAAAGTATGATTTAACTGTATCAATAATAGTATTTTTCTTGTAAACACTAAACTTAATATCAAATAATATTGGATTTTCTGGACTCCAAGCCAAGGATTCATGATGATTCCAATCTAATGTTAATTCTTGATTTAATCCAAAAGCTCTCTTTTCTCTGCTACTCATTAAAGCTATTCTATCATTAACTATTACCGTATCCTTAACTGATATTTCTACGCCTAATGAAGTTTCAGTAATATCTCCTTCAAATTCATACTCAACTAAAACTGTCTTTTTATCTAAATCAGGAGTAAGCCACACTTTTTTCAAATATGTTTCACTTACTGGCTCTATCCAAACAGATTGCCAAATTCCTGTTGTTCTTGTATAGAATATTCCATGAGATTCTTTTCTCCAAAATTGTTTTCCTCTTGGTAGTTCTAAATCAGTTGCATAATCTTCAACTCTTAAAACAATTAAATTATCTTTTTCCTTTATAACACTTGTTATATCTACAGAAAAAGGTACATGTCCACCTTTATGAGTAAATAAATGCTCACCATTTACCCATAAATCTGCCTTATAATCGACAGCTCCAAAGTGCAATATATTCCTTTTATTTTTCATAACTTCATCTAAGTCGAAAGTTTTTGAATACCATACTATATCATGAAATTCCTTTATATTTATTCCTGAAAGCTCAGTTTGATAAGCATAAGGAACTAATATACTCTTACCTAGTTTTGGGTTCTTGTGCCACCCATCCTTTATTCCTATATTGTTATCATCAAAATCAAATTCCCACTCTCCATTTAAATTAATCCAGTCTTCTCTTACGAATTGTGGACGTGGATATTCATTTCTTGGTATATTAACTGTCATATCTATTCCTCCTAAATTTTAACCCTTAACTCCTGATTGTAAAGATAATCCTTCCATAAAATACTTTTGTGCTACTAAATATAATATTAAAGTAGGTAAAATTGCTAATACTGTTACAGCCATTAAATGAGCTACTTTTATACTATAGCCAGTCTGTAATGTTCTTAATCCTGCTGTTAATGTTAATTTTGCTGTATCATTCATAATAATTGTTGGCCATAAGAAATCATTCCAAGAACCTGTAAATGAGAATAATCCAACTATTATTAATATTGGCTTACATAATGGTACTATAATCTTAGTATATATACTCCAAGTACTTGCACCATCAACTCTTGCTGACTCATCATATTCCTTTGGAATTCCCATCATAAATTGCCTAATCAAAAATATATTAACTACTCCACCAAGCCCAGGAAATATTAATGCCCATGATGTATTTACCCAATTTAAAGTGTCCATTATTTTATATAACGGAATTAAGTTTACAACAGCTGGAAACATCATTGTCATTAATAAAAATCCAAAAATAGTATTTTTTCCTTTAAATTTCAATCTTGAATATGCATAAGCTGCCATTGAACTAATTATTACTGCTAAAATTGTATGTGTTACAGAAACAAAAAGAGAATTTCCAAACCACTTAATTATTGGTGTAACTGTTGTATCTGATAATACATCTATATAGTTTTCAACTACCCATTTTGCAGGTAAGATACTAAATCCAGTTGTTTGTACTTCTACCTCAGACTTAAATGATGTCAAAATAGCCCAAATCAATGGTGTAATCCATATTATAGCAAGCACTAAAACTAATAAAAAGCATGCTATTTTCTTATAATTAAACTTTTTCTTTTTTAGTTTATGCTCCATATTATTTTCCTCCCTCACTTAAGTTATAGGTAGCACCTGCAGCTTTCATTTTTGCTTTATTTAATTTCTTATTCTTTTTTCTTTGCTTTTTAGCTAAAACTTCATCTTCATCTCTTGATAACACCGCTTGTAAAATACAGATAAATAAAATACATATACCGAGCATTGCTGCCATTGCTGAAGCCATACCTGCTAATGAGCTTCCTTGTCCAAATCCTAATTCTCTTATGTACATTAATAGAACTCTATTAGCTCCATTTGGTCCACCATTATTAAACATAAGAGGTTGTCCATATATATTAAATTGTGCAATAGTTGTCATAACTAGCGTATATAAAATTTGGCTTTTTATTGATGGAAGAGTAATTTTGAAAAACTGCTTTAAAGCTCCTGCTCCATCTATAGCTGCTGCTTCATAATAATCAGTAGGAACACTTGCAATAGCCGCTTGATATATTACCATGTTACTACCAATACACCACCAAACAGTTATTATAATTAGTGCTATCCAATACCAAGGGAAAGTACTCCCCCAATTTATATCTAAATTAGTCATATTATTAACTAATCCAAAAGTTTTATTAAACATGAAATTCCATGCTAACATTACTGCTGAAATAGAAAGTAATCCCGGAACATAAAATACAGATTGAAAAAATTTATAGCCTTTAGGCTTAGTATTTAAAAGAACAGCGAATAATAATGGAATTGCTATGCAGAAAGGTATTGTTAAAACTGAGAAAACAAAAGTATTTCTTAATCCATTCCAAAACTGCTCATAAAAAACTGATTCACTATTCACTAATATTTCATAATAATTCTTAAAGCCTACCCATTGTGGTGCTGAGTATATATCCCATTTAGTAAATGAAACATATATTCCAACCACAGCTGGAATTAAAAAGAATAGAACAAAAAGAATTAAATGTGGTGCTATAAATGAATATGGTGCTAAATCTCTCTTTTTACTCATATTTACCTCCTTTAGGATATTCAATTTAGGATCTTTAGCTATAATATTAACTAAAGATCCTAATTACTTAAGCATTGTAACATCTTAATTAAGGACTACATTTTAATAATTTATCATTACATCCTAATTATTGAGCCATTTGAATTTTTTCACTAGCTTCTTTTTGCATTGCTGCTGCAGCATCCTCAGGAGTCATTCTTCCAAAAGCAGCTTCAAATACAACCTTATCTAAAGCTTCAACAACATTTCCATAGTATTTATAATCATATATTTTTAATTTATTTGCATCTTCTAATACAAAAGCTTGAGGCATAGCTTTGAATTCTTCATTTTCTCTAATTGCATAGTTAGCTGGTACTTGTCCTGCTTTAGCCCATTCTAAACTATTTTCACCAATCCAATTCACAAAATCCATAACTCCCTTTGCTTTTTCATCAGTCATTTTATCATTCCTAAGCATTACGAATTGATGTGAAGAACTCCAATCCTTTGGATTATTTTGATCCATTGTTACCATATGAGTAAGTCCCCAATTTACATCTATACCTTTAAGTGAATTTTGCATCCATATTCCTTCTGGCCAAAATACTAATTGACCTGCTCTAAATAATTGACCTGGGTCATCACCATCTTGAGTAGCTATTTTATCATTTACTAAACCATTTAACTCTGCAAATATCTTTTTTGCTTCTGGAGAATCAAGATTAACTTCTTTTCCATCTTTTGATATATCTCCATTTAATTGAGCTAAATAAGATAAATATTGAACTCTCATCCAAGTTAAACCTAAAGCTGGTATATTATCAGCTGCTGATTTTTTCCCAACTTCTTTTACTTCATCAAGTGTAATAATCCCATCATCCAATACATTAGGACCATACTTAGCTAAAAGATCTTTATTATAATAAGTTGCAAATGAATGTACATCTAGAGGAATACTATATTGTTCATCATTTATAGAACCCATTTGCCATGCATTTTCCACATAATTTGATTCTTTTACTACACCACTTGCTTCAATATATTTATTTAACGGTTGAAGTAAATTTTGTTCTGCAAACAAAGCAATTCTTTCAGCATGAACTATTGATACGTCTGGCACATCCTTACCTGATCCAACTACTGTTGGTATTTTTGTATATAGGTCATCTGCTTCAATAGGCATATGTTTAACTTTATATTCGGGATTTGTTTTATTATACTCGTCTATCATTCTAGTCATATTTTCTCCATCAGCTCCAGTAAAAACTGACCAAAATACTATTTCTTTTTTTCCACCAGAATTACTACCTGATGAATTTTCTTTTGAATTACCACAAGATATTAAACCAAATGATAAGATCCCAGCTAAAATAACACTTAAAATCTTTTTCTTTTTCATAAAAATCTCTCCCCTTTGAAACACTTTTTTTGTTTAATTTCAAATTTATTATATCATTTACTTTATACGTTTTCAATAATTTTTGAAAGTTTTTTCTAATTTTTTTGTTTCATTTTCTCTTTTTTATCGTGTTATTCTAACTTTTTAACAGTTTTAAAACATTTTTTCTGTTTTAAACTACTACAAACCTAGAATATCAAATGTTTCATTACAAATTATTTTTTTTAATTCATTTGTTTAATTTCACTTGCCATGATATAATTTATATAGATATTTCATATATCTCTAAAAATTTTTACTTTATATATAACAATTTTTATAATTGGGAAAGGAACAATAAAATGAAAAGCTTATCTGTAAATTTTAATGACATTGATAAAATGGCTTCTTATGCTAAAGCTCTATCATCAGAAGATAGAATAAAAATATTAAAAATAACTGCTAATAGCAACCCCACAGTTAACGAACTTGCAGAAACCCTGTCAATTCCTATTTCAACCACTGCAATGCACGTAAAAGTTTTAGAAGAATGCGGACTAATATTAACAAGATTAGAACCAGCTGTAAGAGGAACAAAAAAAGTTTGTTTTAGAAATGTAGATGATATTTTTATAGACTTAAATCTCCAAGCGGAAGAAGACAAACACAGATGTCACTATATAAATATGCCAATAGGCTCTTATGTAAACTGTGAAATCAACGGTACTTGTGGTATGGCAAATGAAAATTCACATATCGGAATGCTAGATAACCCTCAAACCTTCTATTATCCAGATCATTATACAGCACAAATTATCTGGTTTGAGCAAGGATTCTTAGAATATCGTTTTCCATTAGATATATTGTCATTCGGTGATTTAACTAGTTTAGATTTATCTTTTGAATGTTGCTCTGAAGCCCCATCTTATAATTCATACTGGCCATCAGATATAACAGTATGGATGAACGATGTAGAATTACACACTTGGACGTCTCCCGGTGACTTCGGAGGAAGATCAGGAAAGTTAAATCCCGTATGGTGGCCTCATAGTTCTACACAATACGGACTTTTAAGATCATACAAAATAGATAACACCGGAACATATTGTGATGAAGTTTTAGTTTCATCAATTACTTTAAAGGATTTAGATGTTACTAAAGCCCCATACCTAGCAGTAAAAATAGGAATAAAAGAAGATGCTGAAAACTCAAGAGGAATAAATATATTCGGAGAAAAATTTGGCGATCACCCTCAATCTATCTTGCTAGGAATTGAATACAATTCTAAAATTTAAACTAAAAACCGTAATTAAAGGATTAGAAATCACTTTAATTACGGTTTTTAATTTATATTAATTCAACAATACTCAGAATAAAAGATTATTTATTTTTAATAACCCAACATCCAATTAATTCTATTTAACTACAAACTTATAAATAGTCTCACTAGAATATTTTTTACCCGCCTCAAGAATGGAATCTTCTATAAACAAATTAGATTTTCCAATTGGAACATTTTGCGTTTCAAGACACACAGCATCTCTAGCCTCTATTTCTCTACCTATAGATAACTTCCCTTCACTAACATAATTACCACTATAAACTACTACTCCATTACAATCAGTAGAAATCAATAAACCCCTTCCCGATTCTTCATCATATAACTCTACTCTATTTTCAGTTTTTATATCATCTTTGAATTCAAAAAAATGATCATACCCCTTTGTAATATTAAGTTGATAATAATCTTGATAAATATCTTGTCCAATTTTCTTTCTCTTAGTAAAGTCAAAAGGTGTATTTAAAACATTAATCATTTTCCCAGTAACAATAGATTCATCATCTAATTCAGTAAACTTATCCGCTTGTATTTGTAAAGTATGAGTAGTAATTTTTCTTTTACAATTACCACTCAAATTAAAATAACTATGATTAGTCATATTTAACACTGTAGTTTTATTAGATATTCCATTATAAGAAATTTTAAATTCATTATCATTATTTAATAAATAGCAAACTTCAACTTCTACCCTACCCGGAAATCCACCTTCACCATCTTCACTTATACAATAAAATTTAACACCAACGAAGTCTTCATTTTTAACAGTTTTAAAACTAAATTTTTTAACATTAAAACCATTATATCCACCATGTAAAGTATTATTCCAATCATTTTTATTTAACTCATAATCCAATTCATCAATTCTAACTTTAGCTCCGCCTATTCTTCCAGAGTTTCTTCCTATAACAGCTCCAAAATAAGCAGTAGTATTTAGATAATCATCACAATCTTCATATCCCAAAACTATATTTTCATATTTACCATACCTATCAGGAACATTTATTTGTGTAATTATACAACCTAAATCAATGCATTTAACTTCAACATCATTATCATTGATTAAAACAATTTCTTTGTATAAATTCCCACTTTTTGTTTCTATAAAATTTGTTTTAATATCCATTTTCCCCATTCTCCTTCGCATATTATTAATTAAAATAACACTAATACCCTTTTTATCACATAATTAAAATCAGTATTATTATTTTAAAACATTATTTATGTTTCAATTATAATCCAAATTGCACTTTTTTTAAATATATTAATTTATTTTTCCAGACTTTATTTCAATCTACTAATTAGATATTAAAGCTATTATTAATTTCAACTAATAATATAATGAAAGTAAAAATACAAAAAGAGCTACGTAATGTTTATTTTATAAATCATTACATAACTCTTTTTTTGAAAAATTTACAAATTAATAATTAACTATTTGTGAGAAATCAGCAGCTACTAAGCTAGCTCCACCAACTAAAGCACCATCTATATCAGACATAGCCATTTGATCTTTAATTGTATTTGGCTTAACTGATCCACCGTATTGGATTCTTACTTTATCAGCAACTTCTTTGCCAAACATTTCAGCAACAACGCCTCTGATAGCCATTATTGTTTCATTTGCTTGCTCATTAGTAGCAGTTTTACCTGTTCCTATTGCCCAAATTGGTTCGTAAGCAATAACTACTTTTTCTGCTAATTCATTTGATAATCCTTCTAAATCAGCTTTAATTTGAGCTCCAACAACTTCATTAGTTGTTCCATTTTCTCTTTGCTCTAAAGATTCTCCACAGCAAAGGATTGGAGTTAAGTTATGAGCAAATGCAGCTTTTACTTTCTTGTTTAAAGCTTCATCAGTTTCATTGAAGTACTCTCTTCTTTCACTATGTCCTAAAACAACATAGCTAACCCCCATAGCTTCTAACATTCCTGGAGCAACTTCTCCTGTGAAAGCTCCTTTTTCTTCAAAGTGCATGTTTTGAGCAGCAACCTTAATGTTTGATCCTTCTACTGCTTTTAATACAGCATCTAAACAAACAAAAGTAGGGCATACTACTACATCACATGTAGCATCTTTTACTAATGGCTTTAATTCTTCTATAACTTTTACAGCTTCTGCTGGAGTGTAATGCATCTTCCAGTTTCCTGCTATTATCGCTTTTCTCATTTAAATCACCTCTTATATTTAATTTGAATAATGAAGGAGTGAAAGAATGAAAAAGTTAAGGTAATTATTCACCGAAGTTTAATAATTAAAATTAAATTCAATTTATAATTTCACTTAAGTGGAATTATAAATATTTTTTATTTTCTTAATCCAGTTCACTGGATTATTTCCTCAACTCTTTCACTTATAGTTAAAAGTATAACTTTTAACTATAATTTTCACTTTTTCATTCTTCACTTTTAATAAATAAACTTGTTTTATTTATTGTTTAATGCTTCTATTCCTGGTAATGCTTTTCCTTCTAAGAATTCTAATGAAGCTCCACCACCTGTTGAGATGTGAGTCATCTTATCTCCGAATCCTAAGATATTAACAGCTGCAGCTGAGTCTCCTCCACCGATAACTGTTGTAGCATCTGCATCAGCCATAGCCTTAGCAACTGCAATTGTTCCTTTGTTGAAGTTTTCGAATTCGAATACTCCCATTGGTCCGTTCCATATAACTGTTTTAGCATCTTTAATTGCATCAGCATATAAAGTTTCTGTCTTTGGTCCGATATCTAATCCCATGCTTCCTGCTGGAATGTTTTGATCTTCTGTAACTACTGGTTCAACATCTTTAAATTCTGCAGCAACTCTGTGGTCAACTGGTAATAAGAATTTAACTCCTTTTGCAGCTGCCTTTTCAATCATTTCCTTAGCATATTCAATTCTATCAGCTTCTACTAATGATGATCCTACTTCGTATCCTTGAGCTTTTAAGAATGTGTAAGCCATTCCACCACCGATGATTAATGTATCAACTTTTTCTAATAAGTTGTTAATAACAGCTATCTTATCTGAAACCTTTGCTCCACCTAATATAGCAACGAATGGTCTAACTGGATTGTTTACTGCTTCTCCTAAGAATTTTAATTCTTTTTGAATTAAGTATCCACATACAGCTGTATCTAAGAATTCAGTAACTCCAACTGTTGAACAGTGAGCTCTGTGAGCTGTACCAAATGCATCATTTACAAATATGTCAGCTAATGAAGCTAATTCTTTTGAGAATTCTTCAATGTTCTTAGTTTCTTCTTTTCTGCATCTTGTATTTTCTAATAATACAACATCTCCATCTTTCATTTCTGCAACAGCAGCTCTAGCATTTGCTCCTACAACTTCTTCATCTCTTGCAAAAACTACTTCTTTGTCTAGCATTTCACTTAATCTCTTAGCAACTGGAGCTAATGATTTTGATGCATCTTTTCCTAAGTGTGAGCAAAGTATAACTCTAGCTCCATTGTTGATTAAGTACTTAATTGTTGGTAATGCACCATTTAATCTGTTTTCATCAGTTATAACGCCATCTTTTAGTGGCACATTGAAGTCACATCTTACTAAAACCTTTTTACCTTTAACGTCTATATCTTCGATAGTTTTCTTATTAAAGCTCATTGATTTCACCTCTTAAATTTATTTTGATTAATCTATACAATTTTTATAAACAAAAATTTATAATTCTTGAGTAATTTAAAATTGGCCTGGCCTCATAGATTTTCTATAAAACCAGACCAACAATTGTATTTCTTTAATTATACAGTTAACTATTTAATTATCTAGTTACGAAGTATTTTAAAGTTCTGATTAATTGGTTAGTGTATGACATTTCATTGTCGTACCAAGCAGCAACTTTAACTAATTGCTCATCTCCAACTGTCATAACTTTAGTTTGAGTTGCATCGAATAATGAACCGTAAGTGATTCCGATTACGTCTGATGAAACTATTTCATCTTCAGTGTAACCAAATGATTCGTTTGCAGCCGCAGCCATAGCAGCGTTTATTTCTTCTACAGTTGTCTTCTTGTCTAAAGTTACAACTAATTCAGTTAATGAACCTGTAGTAACTGGAACTCTTTGAGCACCACCATCTAATTTTCCTTTTAATTCTGGAATAACTAAACCAATTGCTTTAGCAGCTCCAGTTGAGTTTGGAACGATGTTAGCAGCAGCAGCTCTACCTCTTCTTAAATCGCCTTTTCCGTGAGGACCATCTAATGTGTTTTGGTCATTAGTGTAAGCGTGGATTGTAGTCATGAATCCTTTTTGAACTCCAAACTTGTCGTTTAATACTTTAGCCATTGGAGCTAAACAGTTTGTAGTACATGAAGCACCTGAAACAACTGTTTCAGTACCATCTAATATATCATTATTTACGTTGTAAACAACAGTCTTGATGTCTCCAGTTGCAGGAGCTGAGATAACAACCTTCTTAGCACCAGCTTCTAAGTGTAAACCAGCTTTTTCTTGAGAAGTGAAGAATCCAGTACATTCTAAAACTACGTCAACGTTTAATTCTTTCCATGGTAAGTCAGCAGGATTTCTTTCAGCTGTAACTTTTATTTCTTTTCCGTTAACAACGAAAGCTCCTTCTTTAACTTCGATTTCTCCGTTGAATCTTCCTTGTGAAGAGTCATATTTAAATAAGTGAGCTAAAGTCTTAGCATCAGTTAAATCGTTGATTGCTACCACGTTGAATTCTGGGTTTTCAATCATTAATCTTAATGCTAATCTTCCTATTCTTCCAAAACCATTAATTGCTACATTTACCATTTGCAATTACCTCCTAAAAATAGTTATATTTAAAATTTTTAAAAATTTTAAGCTTGTTTAGTGTGTTCCTTAATAAATTCTACAATTTTTCTACCAGCTGCTTCATCTGTTATTAATACTGCATTTTGATTTTTCATCATTGTTGCAATAATAGCATCAACTTTATTTTCCCCAGCTGCTACAGCAATATGTGTGTTAATTTTTCTTGCTTCATTAATATTTATTCCAATTGAAGTATTTTCTGAAACAACTTTGGAATCTTTGTTAAAATAACAACCAAAAGCTTCACCAACAGCTCCAAGAGATTTAAGTTTATTAAGTTCTTCTTCTGAAACATCTCTTTTTTCTGCCATAACTAAAGCATCACCAATACCATAAATTAAAATATCAGCTTTATGGATATTATCTATAACTTCCTTTATTTCCTTTTCCTTTAGTAAAGTATCTAGAAGTTCTAAACTAAGGTTTTCAGGAAGATGAAGCAATTTATAAGCACCATTTAACTTTTTTGCTAAGGATGCAGCTAATGTACTAGCCTGTATTTCAACTTTTCTTCCCATACCTCCTCTTGCTGGAACTACGAGAATATTTGAAATATTATTTATTTTAGGTAATGCCTCTACAAATTCTTTTATAGTATTTCCCCCAGTTATAGCTATTATATTATTATCTTTAATAATTGATTTTAGATAATTAGCTGTAGCTTTACCAAGTTCTTTTAATATTATTTCGTTTGCTTCTACATCACCTGGAACAATTATTACATCTCTTAACCCAAGGAAGGACTTAATGTTTTCCTCAATATCTGATAAACCTTTTATTTCATGTATGAAATCTTTAAGCTTATCCACTACTTCTTGTCCCTCTTCAGTAACTGTCATTCCTGGAGTATTAATCTCTATCAAATTTTGTGATTTCAAAAAACTTATTTCAGTTCTTACAATCCTTTCTCCAAGATCTAACTGATTGGCTAAAACACGTCTTCCGATAGGCTGATTGTAATATATAGTCCTAAGAATACTATATCTTTTCTCAAGGACTTCTACAAGTTCAGGAACTATTTTTTTCTGTAAAGACAATATTTCCTGCACTTTCAACCCTCCTTTGGTCTAAAAAGGTCCCGCATATAATTTATATGTCCCACATTTATTATTATAAAACACTTCTATGAATTTTAAAAGTACTTTCTGCAAACTTTTCTAAAAGTTTTACAAATTTTTAGCATTATAACTTTATATATCCTATAAAAGTGCGTATATGTAAGTTTACTTATACCATTACTTTTCTCCGATTCAACTTATATTTATATGTATCCACAAGATCTAAAAAAATAAAATATAATAGAAATGCTAGCTTTTATTTCTATTATATTTGATATAAATAGCTAGCATCTCTATTATAAATTCCCCTTTATAATCCTTTTTTATTCTATTTTTTATGATACTATTTTTACTCTATTCTCTTT
>OGSJ01000634.1_pt1 | contig 18406 bp, 7 predicted proteins | sample 1573851 | NCBI WGS metagenome assembly OGSJ01 (sample SAMN03295846, study PRJEB24534) | human gut metagenome | isolation source: fecal sample 6 from infant 6 | host: Homo sapiens | place: USA: Pittsburgh, PA | collected 2014-07 | reverse complement strand
CAAATGGCCTTTTGGGAGATTAAAGATTTCCATACCTGGGACAGCTTCCTGTCTCCGGAAGCCTATCTGACTTTCCTCAAGGATAAAATATACAAGAGCCATAATATCACCACCATCAATGACCACCTGGGGATTGCCCAAATCTTAGATAAAATGAATTTTGACTGGCAAATCCGCACCGTCATTGAGAAAAAAGAGGGGGACAGCTACCGGGAAATCAGCAATGAGCTCCTGGAAAATGAAGGGCATAACGGGACCCTGAGCGATGTAGACCCCTTAGATGACTACCGACTGACCTTTAAAGATCCGGATATGAAGGCCGGTGACTGCTACCGGCTGACTCGGACTCTGCAAATGAAGAGCAACCAGAGTGACTATAAGCCGGTCCTCCGCTATTCCCTGGAAGCCAAGGCAAAGAGTGCCGTGGCAGACAAAAAGGACACGGCTTGGGAAGTTCCTGCTGAGCTCTGGAAGGCTGATAAAGATGAGCCTTCCATGGCTGCAAGTATCCTCGGCCATAAGGCCCTTGTAAGCAAAACAGATGAGGGCTATAAAGTTCAATTAACCTTTACACCCTTAACCATAGGCAGCATCACCGGTTACTTGCAAGCGCTGGAAGTCTATGAAAGCAAAGATGACCAGACCCTGGGTAAGGCTCGGGCCCTGCCCTTAAAAGATATAAAAAGAAATGAGCGCGGGATGACTGCTGCCAGCTTTATGACGGCAGACAAGCCCCAAGATATTTACTATTTGACCGTGACCTATACTATCGGGTCTGCTCCGGCAAACCGGTCTACTTTAGCTGTGCCCGGAAAAGCATCTACCAGTACAGACCCGGTCCGCTTACGCCTGAATTGGAAAGAGGCCAAAGCGGTTATGCTTGCTGAGACCGATCCGGAGAAAGAAGCTGCTAAGTCCGCTTTGGACAAGGCGATTAAAGCCACTCAAGATAAACTGGCTGACGGTAAGACTTACACCGATGACAGCAAGGCCGCTATAGACAAAGCCTTAACCGATGCTCAAGCCGCTCTGGATAAAGATACCGCCACTATGCAAGCCGCTACCGATGCCCTGAATAAGGCCGTGACCGGTTTAGAAGAAAAAGCCGTTGACCAGGTCGAGACCGTGCCGATTAAGGTTTTTAAGGCAAATGAAGATAAGGAGTCTATGTCTTCCAAGGCAGTTATTCCGGAAGCTAAGGTCCAAAAAGTAGCAGAAGGTTGGCAGGTTGATGTTAGCTTCCAACCGATGAAGGTCATGGGTCTTACGGGGCATCTGGAAAAGGCTTATGTCTATGACAAGCTTGAAGATATGAAGGCCAAAAACGCCAAAGACCTTCGCAAGGGTGTAGAAGTTATCGATAGGTATACTGAAAAAGATAAAGACTATCCGAAAACCATTCGTTTTATCAGTAAGGACAAACCGAAAGTTATCGGCCTTTGCGTGGTTGTTGATATGATGAGAGCTATGGGAGGAGACGGAGAAGCTGACCTGCGTTTGATTTTTGACTGGCCTGAAGAAAAACCGGCAGTTGATAAAGACAAGGAAGCCGCCAAGGCCGCTTTGGCCAAGGCCATCGACCAAGCTAAGGCCAAACTGGCTGACGGCAAGACCTACACTGACGACAGCAAGGCCGCTTTAGAAAAAGTCTTAGCTGATGCCCGGGCCGCTCTGAATAAAGACACCGCTGCTATGCAAGCTGCTACCGCTTCCCTGAATAAGGCCGTAGCCGACTTAAAAGAAAAACCGGTAGTTGATAAAGACAAGGAAGCCGCCAAGGCCGCTTTGGCCAAGGCCATCGACCAAGCTAAGGCCAAACTGGCTGACGGCAAGACCTACACTGACGACAGCAAGGCCGCTTTAGAAAAAGTCTTAGCTGATGCCCGGGCCGCTCTGAATAAAGACACCGCTGCTATGCAAGCTGCTACCGCTTCCCTGAATAAGGCCGTAGCCGACTTAAAAGAAAAACCGGTAGTTGATAAAGACAAGGAAGCCGCCAAGGCCGCTTTGACCAAGGCCATCGACCAAGCTAAGGCAAAACTGGCTGATGGCAAGACCTACACCGATGACAGCCGAGCAGCTGTTCAAGCAGCTCTTACAAAAGCTCAGGCTGCTCTGGACAAGGATACGGTTGAGATGAAGAAGGCCACTAAGGCCTTGGAGCAGGCTGTAGATAAGTTGCAAAGGGTTACCAAGAGCGAGCCGGAAGAAAAAGAATTCACCGTTAAGGCCTTTATCCGACATGCGTCAAAGGACGCTTACTCCATGGCCAACAAGGCCTTTTATCCTCAGGTAGAGGTCCTGGAAAAAGATGGCGAAGTCAGCTATACCCTTTACTTTAAATCCTTAAGTGTCATGGGACAGCAAGGACGTATCACTGCCGTTACGGTAGACGGACAAGAGGCGGAACAAGTAACCGGCCGTGACAGCGAGTACAGCATCGGTTATCGCTTTACCCGTAACCGGCTTAAAGAGGATGAAATCAAGCTAAGCTTTAATGTTGATATGATGGCCGGAATGACACAGGATGCCATTTTAGTCTTGGATTGGTCGGGCAGCACATTGAAGCCGAAGAAAGGCGCTGGTGATGCGGGCCTGCAGGCTGAAGAAGACAAGGCTTTTGCTGATAAAGAATTGAAAGCTTTGCTGGATAAGGCAGAAAAGCTGATGAGAGAGGATAAGTATTCGGCTAAAGACTTGGCAGCTTTAAAGAGGGCCCTTAAAGACGGCCAGGAAGCCAAAGATGAAGCAACGGCTAAACGGGCTAAAAAGGCCCTTATTGAGGCCATGAATGCCTTGAAAAAAGATCAAGTTCAACAAGAAGAAGCGCCGGAACAAGCTGGCAATAAGGCCTTTAGCCTGACTCAACCGACAGCCGGCTATATCAGCGGTTATCCCAACGGGACCTTCCGTCCAGTATCTTCCGTTAGTCGGGCAGAAGCAGCTGCTATGTTGGCAAAATTTGTAGTTGTGAATAAGCCGGTCAAGGCATCGGTTAAAGACCTTCCAGCCGACAGATGGTATAGCGAAAGCATGAAGACCCTGATATCTGCCGGTCTCTTAAGCGGTTATGAAGACGGGACCGTCCGTCCTGACCGGACCATGACCCGGGCTGAAATGATTGCCATGATTGTCAGAATGAAATCTCTGGCCTATCAGCCGGCTACTTATACGGATTTGTCCGTCGGCCACTGGGCTTATCAAATGATTGGCAGTGCTCAGGCTGCCGGCATTGTCTCCGGTTATCCGGATGGCTCCTTTAAACCGGACCAAGAGGTCAGTCGGGCAGAAATGGTGGCTATGATTAACCGCGCCTTTGCCTATGAAGGCAGCGGCGGCGACCGGACCTTTACCGACCTGACACCGGATCACTGGGCTTACCAAGATATTCAAAAAGCCGCTCGTGCTTAAAAAACCTTGATTAAGAAGGAGAGCATATGAAAAGAAAACTGACAAGTCTTGTACTTGTGGCTGCGCTTGTGGTATCGGCTGTGCCGGTGCCACCGGCGGCAGCGGCCGGTGCAGACAGTCCGGCCCTGGCTTCATTAAATGAGCAGCTGGATGGTCACTTTAAGAAAAATGATCAAATTACCCTTTTGGTAGCTTTGGAAGATAAGGCTATCCACCAGGGACAAAGCAGTGTGCCGATAGAAAAACGTAGGGACGCAGCAGAAATGCAAGAGCAGATGAACTATGCTCAGGCAGCCCGGGAAGATTTTTACAAAGAGATGGACCAAGCCGGCATTCGCTATAAGGTGGAAGGCACCTATGATATTGCCTTTACCGGGGCGGCTTTGGATGTAAAGGTGTTTGATGCTAAGAAAATAGCAAATCTCAAGGGGGTTAAGCACGTTGAAGCGGCCCTCTTGCGCCAAACGCCTACCCTAAGCCGACCCAATATGGCTTGGCGGCAAGACCTGTCCAGCAATAAAATGGTGGAAGCCGACCTGGCCCAAGCAAACAGCTACAATGGGGAAGGGGCCTTGATTGCCGTGATTGACTCGGGCTGTGACCCCTACCATGAGGCCATGAAGCTGACATCTCCCTCAAGCGCTCGCTTTAAAAATGCCCAAGACATACAAAAATGCATTACAGAAAAGAAATTAGTACCGGGGGCTTATTTCTCCGCTAAAATTCCTTTCGGTTATAATTATGCTAACCGTAGCACCTCGATTAAGGAAGCTGACCCGCTTGGCATGAGCCACGGGATGCACGTGGCCGGGATCATTGCCGGTAACAGCGACAAGCTGAAAGGAATTGCCCCGGAAGCTCAATTGGCCATTATGCGGGTTTTCGGCGGTGGCCTCTTTGGCCAGGGTACCAATGCGGAGCTTTATACTAAGGCTTTGGAAGATGCCGTTAAAATGGGTGTCGATGCGGTTAATATCAGTATCGGTTCACCGGCCGGATCGGAAAGTAATGTGGCCCCGGTGACCACGGAAGCCTTGAGACATGCCCAAGAAATGGGGATAGTGGTTTCCATTGCTGCCGGTAACAATGGCTTTTACGGTAAGGATGCCGGCCAAGATAACCGGCCCAGCGCCGATAATCCGGACTACGGCCTTTTGGCGGACCCGGCGGTCGCTCCCTATTCCATGGCAGTAGCAGCGGTGCAAAATATGCAGCTGGCCACCAAGGGCCTTCGGATTATCAATGATAATCGGACCCTCCACCACCAGCCCAATAAGATTGGCACTTTAGCGACCGGCCAGATCACCCTGGTAGATGCGGGCTACGGCCATACCGATGAATTTCAAAAAGTCACTGAAAAGGGGTATTATGCCCTGATCCAGCGGGGGTCGGCCGATCCGGATGAGCAATTTGACTTCCGTAGTAAGATTGAAAACGCTGAAAAGGCCGGCTATGAGGGGGTTATTATGTTTGATAATGAAGCTGATGCCCCCCTCTTTATCTTAGAAGCTCCGGGTACTAAAATCCCGGCAACACTTATCAACAATGCTGACGGACTTTATCTGAAAGACAAAATCAAGGAAAGTGGAGGCAAGGTTAGCGTTTCCTTTGACCAAGACTTTGTCTTTGCCGATCAGCCTGGCGGGGGAGAGCTCTCTGACTTTTCCAGCTGGGGCATGACCCCGGCAGGCAACTTAAAACCGGACATTTCCGCCCCTGGCGGCGGCATTTTCTCTGCCTATAATGACAGCCAGTATGGAAATATGGATGGGACTTCCATGGCCGCACCTCATGTGGCCGGCGGATTAGCCCTGGTTAAACAGCGGGTAGAAAAAGATTTTCCTCAAGTCCAGGGAGAAGAAAAATACCGGCTGGTAAAAAATCTTCTCATGAGTACCGCCACCCCCCATAAGTCGACAGAGACCAACGCCTACACCTCTCCCCGTCAGCAGGGGGCTGGATTGATGCAGATCAACCGAGCCCTCCATGCCAAGGCCGTTATTGAAGGGACTGGAGGAATTAATTCCATTAACATCGGGACCGATTTACAGACCAATGAGGTCACTGTTCCCTTTGCCATCCATAACTATGGGGACAGCCCCTTGACCTTTACGGTGTACGGGCATTTAAATACCGACAGTGTCAAGAACGGTAAAATGGTCTTGACTCCCCGCTTTTTGGCAAAAAGTGATTCACAAGAGGTCACCGTGCCTGCAGGCCAAACGGTGCCGGTCAGTATTCACATGAGCGTGCCGGAAGATATAGACCTGGCCGCAGAAATGACCAAGGGTTATTTCTTAGAAGGCTTTGTCTTTGCTGAAAGCAAGGATCCATCCACCCCTAAACTGGGTGCGCCCTTTGTCGGTTTCCATGGCAGCTATAAGGACTTGAAAATCCTGGAACCCTCTATTTACGACATGATCAAAGCCGGCAAACGCCCCTATTACTATCATATGGGTAAGGGAGACGGTGGCGCCTTCTATACTCATTTGGGGGCCAAGCTGGGTGAAAAAGAAGTGGTTTTAGGTCAGCTGCCTAACTCCAGCTATGATGCGCCCGGCTTTGAGGCAGACAAGATTGCCTTTTCGCCTAATGGGGACGGGGCTGCCGATACCGCCCTTTTCTATGGGACCTTCCTCCGTAATTACAAGGGGTTGGAACTCACCGTTCGTGAAAATAACGGGCAAGGGGATATTATTTACCAGGTGAAGAATCCCGATGACCAGGGCATTAAGAACTTCTATCTCCACCCGAATTTCGGCATTGTACCAGCACAAAATATGACCACCACCAAGGGCCACTGGTCTTGGGATGGGACCGATGGAGCCGGCCGGTCCTTGCCGGACGGCCACTATGACCTGGCTGTCCAGACTTGGGGTGAGGGGATGGACCTAAAGGCTCCCGGTCAAAGCCTTCATTTTCCGGTCGTCTTAGACCGGACCTATCCCCGGATTACCAAGGCCGCTTTTGACAGCGACCGGCTTCACTATAGGATTAGCGATTTGCTTGAAGAAGGCTCCGGTCTGAGAGACCTTTATATCCAAGACGGGGAAAAGAAAATCTATCCTCAAGTTGAGGGCCAAGGCTACAGCTTTGACCTGGCCGGCTTGGATATAAATCGGGCAAAAGTGGTTGTCAGTGACTATGCTTACAATACGGTTACCCTGCCTTTGGCCAAGGCCGAAAGAAAAGGCAACGAAAGAAGTGTGATTGTTAACGGCTTGGCCGGTGATAAGGCCATGCCTCAGGGCAGCTTTAACTGGCAGATTCAAAGTCCTGACGGACAAGCGGAAGATGCGCAAAACTTAAGCGTTGGCAAGCACGTCTTAGTGATTACCGATATAGATGCCCAGTATCGCTTGATTGGCGAGAAAACCATTCCTTTTGAGATCACTGAAGGCGACCTGCAAAAAACACTGACGGTTTCTTTTGAAACGCTTTTTACCAATGAAGTGCTTATTACGGTAACGAATATCGATAAGGTCGGGGTCAGCCTTATTATTGAAGACCTGGATAATAAGCGAACCTTTATGCCCAAGACCGATAACGGTCAAGACTATAAAATCGGCCTGCCGGAAGGTCATTACCGGATCGGCCTTTCCGGTTTGGATGAAAACTATTACGCCCGGGTTAAGGGCGGTGAAGACTTTGAAGTTCGCGGCCGGAACGGGGTATTCAAGTCCTTAATCATTGAAAAGAAACAAGAAAAAACCATTCCGGTAAAAATTAAGCGGAATGGCTATGAAGGGTCCTTTACCCTGAAATTGGTAGGTCAAGACCTGATGAAAACTGAGCAGCGGGTCGAATTTGCGGCCGGTGAAATAGAAAAAGAAGCGCGCTTGAGCTTTATTCCCTCAGACCTGTCCCTGCAGCTGATGGAAGACGGCCACTATGTGATTCGCAGTCCCAAAAATTGGTCTCCTAGCTCATCCGACAAGGGTCTGGAAGTGACCCTTAAGGCTATTAAAGATATAGCGCCTGGCTATGTTGACCGGACGGCCCTCCGGCAAGTCGTTGAAAAAGCCAGAGAAGTTGCCAATAACCGGGCAGAGTATGAACCGGATAAGACGCATTGGGGTTATATTGACCTGTACCTGCCCATGGCAGAGCAAATCCTCATTGATGAAACAGCCAGCCAAGAAACCATTGATAAGGTTTGCCGAAACCTGGAAGAAGGCTTAGCTAACTTGCGTAAATTAGGCGAATCTCAATTTAAACTGGGTCGCTTGGAAGCGCTGGTAGACCAAGCCGACCGGCTGACAGCTGATGACTACACCGCAGACAGCTGGCAGCAGCTCCAAGAGGCCCTGCAAAAAGCCAAGGATATGTTGGCAAAACCGGATGCAGAGCGGAGCCAGGGAGATATTGATATCCGGGCAGATAGGCTTGAAAAGGCCTTAGGGGAACTCATTCGCAAAGACGGACAAAAACTGGTGGATAAGTCGGCCCTGGAAAAGGCAGTGGCTGATTGCGAGGAACTGGACGAATTTGCTTATAGCCCGGACAGTTGGCTGCCACTTCAAAAGGCTTTAGAAGAGGGCCAGGCCCTCCTGGATAAGGGCTTCCCGGACCAAAAAGACCTTGACGCAGCCGTCGAGGCTATTGAAAAAGCCAAAAGTCAATTAAAATTAGCCAAACAAGAACCAGAAAAATCCCCGGTTGACAAGGACAAATTAGTAGCAGCCATTACAGCTGCTCAGGCGGAAAAAGAAAGCGACTATCCGGAATTGGTCTGGCAAGACTTTGCGGCAGCTTTAAAAGAGGCTGAAGAGGTTTTGGCGGACCAGAAAGCCGATCAAAAAACAGTTAACCAGGCTTGCCAAAAACTCCAGCAGGCCCAAAAAGACCTGGCCGAGAAAAAAGCGGCTGCCCTACGGGAAGCGGCCATTGGCGAATTAAGTAAGGTCCTGGCTCAAGCGGAGGGCTTGGAAGCAAGTGACTATACAGCTGAGTCTTGGGCACCCTTTGTAGAGGTCCGTAGTGCTGCCAAAGCTCTCTTGGAGGACCATGATGCGGCCGATGGAGCCTTAAAAGATATGGCTCAACAGTTAACTGCGGCTATAGAAGCCCTGAATCCGGTAAAAGAAAAACCGGCCCCCCTGACCAAGGCACAAGAATGGGACGCTATGGTTAAAGCTCTGCCGGAAGCCGAGCAAATCACGCTGGATGACGGCGCACGCTTAAAGGCTATTCAACAAGCTTATGAAGCACTGAGCTCGGATGATCAGGCACAAGTGACAGAAAAAGACAACTTTACGGCGCGGCAGGTGGCTTATCAGGCCCTGCTTGATCATCAGGCAGCCGACCGCGTCCTGGCGGCTATCGATCAGCTGCCGGCGGCTGATAAGATCAGCTTAGCAGATGGCAAGACCATTGCCGGCGTCCGGGCTGCCTACGATGGTTTAAGTCAGGCGCAACAAGCTCTTATCCCGGCGGATAAGCTGGTTATACTGCAAGCAGCTGAGCAGGTCCTAAAAGACTTACAGGCCACCGCAGCCGTGGATAAGACGGCCCTTAAAAAGGCGCTGGATGCTTACCGGGCTAGTCAAGCAGAAGACTATACAAAGGATAGCTTTGCCCGTTATAAGAAGGCCTATCAAAAGGCCAAGGCTGTCTATGAAAGCACGGATGCCGGTCAAGCCGATGTGGATAAGGCCTTAAATGACCTACAAGGGGCACGAAGAAACTTGGAAGAAAAGCAAAGCTCTTCTTCCGGCGGTAGCCATTACTATGCGCCGCCTAAGCCGGCGACCAAGCCCTTGCAGATGCCCCAAAAAGATCAACCGACCAAAGAAGTTAAGCCGGTCCCCCAACCTGTACCAGAAAAACCGGCTGGGAAGTCTGCATTAAGAATGGCCGGTTATCCGGATGGCACTTTCCGCCCGGATCAGGCAATGACTCGGGCAGAAATGGCCGGACTTTTATCCCGGCTCTTACCGGCCGGCAGCCAGGCAGTCTTTAGCGATATTCCAGCCAATGCTTGGTATAAAGATGCTGCAGGGAGTCTGGTTCAGGCAGGCCTTGTAGCCGGCTATCCGGATGGGAGCTTCCGGGGCAACCAGGCCATTACTCGGGCAGAATTTGTTACCATCGTAGTCAAATGGCAGAAGCTTAGCCCTGCTTCCGGCAGTCAATTTCAAGACGTGGCCGGAGATCACTGGGCCAATTCGTCTATCGGTGCAGCTGCTGCCGCCGGTTGGGTCAAGGGCTTGCCGGAAAACCGGTTTGCACCGGATGCCCCCTTGACCCGGGCTCAAGCAGTGGTTATCTTAAACAGGGTTCTGCAGGTATCTACTGAAAAAGGCCAGCTGGCACAACCCCTATTTACCGACTTAGGTCCGAGTCACTGGGCCTATGCCGATATCATGTCCGCCCACGCTTAAGACATAGAAAGGAAAAAATATGAATTTAATTAAACAAATGACCGCCGTCGGTCTGGCTTTGGCTTTTTTAGCAACCCCAGTTGCAGCCTTTGCTGATACCAGCTATCAGTTGCCTGTGCAAATGCAAAAGGCGGACGGCAGTGGCCAAGTCTCGGTAGGCAATGGAGCCTTAAAGCAAATTGCTGAGGTTACAGTGAAGGATAATGGCCACACCGACTATACTGTTTATGTTCGTCCGATTCAAATGCAAGGCTTAACCGGCCACTTGACCAAGCTCTTTATCTATCAGGGCAAAGATAAGGTGGAAGCCCGGGAAGTTGCTCACTCAGGAGAATACAATAAGGCTCTCTCCTTTAGCAGAGAAAAGGCTAGAGAAAGCAGCATCAAGGGAGCTGTTTGGGTAGACGCTATGGATGAACTGGCCGGTGGCGGAGCCGGAGCCGGGGAACAGGATGCCATTCTCCAGTTTGACTGGCAGAAGGCTAAAGAAGTCGCCAAGACCTCGTCGGCCTCTGGAAAAGTGCAACCGGTGGGTACCGACCCCATCCAGGTCTTTGTCAAAGGGCAAAAGCTCAGCTTTGACAGTCAGCCGGTGATTCAAAACAGTCGGACCTTGGTGCCCCTTCGGGCCATATTTGAAGCTTTGGGTGCCACTGTTCAATGGGATAATGCCAGTCGGACAGTGACTGCGCAAAAAGATGGCCATAAGATCGGCCTGACCATCGGTAAGTCCCAAGCTACTGTTGACGGTCAGACCAAGACGCTAGATGTCCCCGCCAGCATTCAAAACGGAAGGACCCTAGTACCGCTCCGCTTTATTGGGGAAGCCTTTGGCAACCAAGTGAACTATGAACAAGTTGCCGGCATTGCCGTTATCGATATTCGATAGGTCTATAAATATAAAAAGAATCGCTTTGTCAAGGGCGATTCTTTTTTATGTCTTGCTATTTACATTTTGAGGCGTGCAAAATTCAGCCGGGGGGTATATTATAGTTAATATGAGTCGCTAAGGCAGTCTGATTGGCGACTTGTTTTCTACTATAGATAGTCTAGGAGGTTGACTGTTGAATATAACAAAACGAACCGGGTTGGTGGAGCCTTATCGGCGGGCCAAGATTTCGCGGGTGATTGAGCTGGCCTTTGCCAGTGTTGACAGCCCCTTGGCCGACGAGGAACGCGATGCGATGACCTTGGCGATTGAAGAGGAATTGCTGCGGGAAAAGGGTGCCGGCCAGCCCCTACATGTAGAAGATATTCAGGATTTGGTTGAAAAAACCTTAATTGAACGCAATTATTATAAGGAAGTTAAGAGCTTTATCCTGTACCGGGAGGACCGGAAGCGCAAGCGCCGGGTGCGGAACCGCATTGCGGGGGATTTTTCTGAGCTGGTGGGCTTTGAGCAGGCTCTTAAGGAAATTCAGCGGGATTTTCCCGATCCGCCCTATGGTTTGGATTATTTGGATATGAAGTTCCGGTCCTTTTACAAAGACGGTATGACCTTAAAGGAACGGCTGCATTTTTTGATTAAGGCTGCGGTGGAACTGGCCACTTCTGAGGCGCCGCGTTGGGAATTTATTGCGGCCCGGCTGTATTTTATTGATTTTGACCGCCAATTGGCCCAGCACATGAAGTCCTTCGGGGTGGATAATTTTTATGAAAAGCTGGAGTACCTGACGGACCAGGGGCTGTACGGGAGCTATATTTTACAGCAGTACAGCCGGGAAGAAATTGAGCGGGCTTATGGGTTCATTGATCAGGCGCGAAATAAGAAGATCAATTATTCCGGCCTGGACCTGCTCATCAAGCGGTATGTGATCCGGACGCACAGCGGTGAGCCGGTAGAAAGCGTCCAGGAAATGTTCTTGGGCATTGCCCTGCATTTGGCCATGAATGAGCAGCCGGAAGCGCGCCTGGACTGGGTGCGTCGCTTTTACGATATGCTGTCTCAGCTCCAGGTGACCATGGCCACCCCGACCATGGCCAATGCCCGCAAGCCGCACCACCAGCTGTCCAGTTGCTTTATCGATACAGTGCCGGATTCCCTGGATGGGATTTACCGGTCCATTGATAATTTTGCCAAGGTGTCCAAGTTTGGCGGCGGCATGGGGCTTTACTTTGGTAAGGTACGGGCCCGCGGGTCGTCCATTCGGGGCTTTGAAGGGGCTGCCGGTGGCGTGATTCGCTGGATTCGCCTGGCCAATGATACGGCGGTTGCGGTGGACCAATTGGGCGTCCGTCAAGGGGCGGTGGCGGTCTACTTAGACGTGTGGCATAAGGACTTGCCGGAGTTCCTCGGCTTGCGCACCAATAATGGGGACGACCGGCTGAAGGCGCATGATGTGTTCCCGGCGGTCTGTTATCCGGATTATTTTTGGGAGCAGGCCCGGGACAACATTGAAGGGGACTGGTATCTCATGTGTCCCCATGAAATCCAGTCGGTTAAGGGCTATGCCCTGGAAGATTCCTATGGGGATGAATGGCGGGAAAAATACCTGGACTGTGTGGCGGACCATCGGATTTCCAAACGGGTCCTGCCCATTAAGGATATTATTCGCCTGATCATTAAGAGCAGCGTGGAAACAGGGACGCCCTTTGCCTTTAACCGGGATACGGTCAATCGGGCCAATCCAAACAAGCACAAGGGGATGATTTATTGCTCCAACCTGTGCACGGAAATTGCCCAGAATATGAGCGCCATTGCCCTCCAGGACCAGCGGGTTGAAAGCGTTGACGGTGAAGACGTGGTGGTGACGGTAACCAAGCCAGGTGAATTTGTGGTCTGTAACTTGGCCAGCTTATCCCTGGGACATATTGATGTGGACGATGATGCGGCCCTGCAATATATCACGGAAAGTGCCGTCCGGGCCCTGGACAACATCATTGACTTGAACTTCTTCCCCCTGCCCTATGCCAAAATCAACAACCGGAAGTATCGGCCAGTTGGGCTGGGTGTGAGCGGTTATCATCATATGCTTGCCAAGCACCAGATCGCCTGGGAAAGCGATGCCCACCTGCAATTTGTGGATGATGTTTTTGAACGCATCAATTATGCGGCCATTTCCGCCAGCGCAACCATTGCGGCGGAAAAAGGCGCTTACACTTATTTTGAAGGCAGCGACTGGCAGACCGGCGCCTACTTTAGCCAACGGGGCTATACGGATGAGCGTTGGCAGGCCCTGGCGGATAAGGTGGCGACCACCGGTTTGCGCAATGCCTACCTGATGGCGGTGGCGCCCACCTCCAGCACGTCCATTATTGCGGCCACCACTGCCGGCGTAGACCCGATTATGAATCGATTCTTCCTGGAAGAGAAAAAAGACGGGCTCATGCCGCGGGTGGCTCCGGAATTGTCTGAGGCCAATTTCTGGTTCTATAAAAATGCCCACCTCATCGATCAAAGTTACAGCGTCAAAGCCTCCGGCATCCGCCAGCGGCATATTGACCAGGCCCAGAGCATGAACTTGTACATCACCAATGACTACACCTTCCGCAAGGTCCTGGGCCTGTATATCCTGGCCTGGGAAAGTGGGGTAAAAACCATCTATTACATCCGCTCTAAAAGTTTGGAAGTGGAAGAGTGTGAAGTCTGCTCTTCTTAGGACAGGGACAAGACAAAGGAGGCCCTTATGCGAATCGAAAAACGGCCGATTTTTAACCCGAGTGGCGATACGGATGTTGCCAAGCGGCGGATGATCGGCGGCAGCACCACGAACATCAACGACTTTAACAACATGCGTTACGACTGGGTCAGCGGCTGGTATCGGCAAGCCATGAACAACTTTTGGGTACCGGAAGAAATCAACTTGGCCCAGGATGTCAAGGATTACCCTCACCTGCCGGCGGCAGAACGGCGCGCTTACGATAAAATCTTATCCTTTTTGATCTTCCTGGACTCGGTACAAACGTCCAACCTGCCGAACATCAGCGCCTATATCACCGCCAATGAAGTGAACCTGTGCCTGTCCATCCAGATTTTCCAGGAAGCGGTTCACAGCCAGAGCTATTCCTATATGCTCGATACCATTTGCGAGCCGCAGCAGCGCAACGACATTCTCTACCAATGGAAGGATGACGAGCACCTCCTGCGCCGCAACACCTTCATCGGCAAGATCTACAACGATTTTCAGGAAGATCCCAATGACTTGAATTTTATGCGGGCCATTATGGGCAACTATATCCTGGAGGGCATCTACTTTTACAGCGGCTTCATGTTTTTCTATAATTTGGGCCGCAATAACCGGATGCCCGGGTCTGTCCAGGAGATTCGCTACATCAACCGCGATGAAAACACCCACCTCTGGTTGTTCCGCAATATCATCAAGGCCTTGCGGGAAGAAGAGCCGCAGCTCTTCACCCCGGATAAGGAGGCCCTCTACCGTGACATGCTGAAAGAGGGCTGTGAACAGGAAATCGCCTGGGGGCAATACGCCATCGGCGATGACGTGGAAGGCCTGACCGGCGAGATGGTGACGGACTACATCCGCTTTTTGGGCAACCAACGGGCGGATAACCTTGGCCTGCCGCGGCTGTATGACGGCTACGATGTCGAGCCGCCGTCCATGAGCTGGGTCAGCCAGTATTCCAACGCCAATTTGATTAAAACGGACTTTTTTGAAGCCCGGTCCACGGCCTATGCCAAGTCTTCAGCCCTGGTGGATGACCTGTAAGCTCTAGCCGGTGCCAATAAAGCCTCTTCGGAGGCTTTTTTAGCTTTCGCCTTTCTATGCTATAATGGACAAGAACCCGCCGATGGGGTCGGTAATAACTGAACAAAGAAGAGGGATAAGTTGACGAATAAGAAACGTTTTTTGCTGGGGGCCGGCATTTTAGTAACCGCCCTTTCCATGCGGATGCCGATTACGGCATCGGGTGCGCTCACCGGGATTGTGCGGGCGGACTTGCAGATGAGTGCGGCCCAGGCCGGTCTTTTAACGACGCTGGTGGTCCTGGTCTTTGCCGGGGTTTCACCTTTTGTGGGCGGCTTGAGCGATCGCTTTGGGATGAACCGCGTCTTACTCGGCGGTTGTGCCCTTATTGTTTGCGGACAGGTGCTGCGGGTGACTGGCGGTTGGCAGTTGCTTTTCTTGGGCACCGGGGTGCTGGCCTTCGGCATTACGACGGCCAATGTCCTTATGCCGCCCTTGGTCCGGTATGGCTTTCCGCGGGCCGTTGGCCTGTGGACGAGCGCCTATCTATCGCTGATGAATTTTGCCAACAGCATAGCGTCAGGCCTCACCCTGCCCTTGGCCGGGCGGTCGGGCTGGTCCTGGCGGTCGGCCATGCTGGTCTGGGCGGTTTTTGGCCTGGTGGCGCTGGTGATTTGGCTCCTGCTGGCGAAAAAACCCATGGCCGCGCAGCGGTCTCTACAGGCGAGCGGACCGGCAAGAAGGTCAAGGGGAGGGCGGTCACTTTTAAAAGAACCGGTGGTCCGGGCAGTGATGGTCTTTATGGGCTTTCAATCCATGATTTTTTACAGCTTCATTACCTGGATGCCCACCCTGCTCTTAGACCGGGGGCTGGATTCAGGCCAAGTTGGGCTGCTGGTTTTTCTATTTCAATTTTGGAGCATTCCCGCTTCTTTTGTGACGCCGATTCTGGCCGGACGGATGGCAGACCAGCGCCTTTTGGCAGGCCTATCCGGTTTCTTTTATGCCGCCGGCTTTGGACTCTTGTTCCTCCTGCCTGGGGCGCCCATGCCGCTCTTGATTGGCATTATGTTCTTCATGGGCTTGAGCAGCGGGATGACGATTTCCATGGCCATGTTGCTTTTTAATGTCCGCACGCCGGATGTGGCCACAGCAGCCCGGTTATCGGGCCTGGCCCAGTCTGCCGGCTACCTGATGGCAGGCATTGGGCCGGTGGCAATTGGCGGTGTCTATGACCGCTTCGGCTCCTGGCAATGGCCCCTGCTCTTCCTTACGGCTGCCGCGGTTGTGGTGGTGGTGGCCGGCTACTTGGCTGGCCGGGACCGGCTGGTGGCCCCTGTTTATGAAGCGACCGACGAATGAAATGAGGTTATTTGATGAAAAAACTTTCTCTGCCGGGACGTATTTTGCTTTTTGTGGCAATTGTAGCGGTGAGCTGGTATGTATGGCTGCCGCCGCTTCACCTTCAGTCAACGCAATTTTGGTTTTACCTGCTGGCCTTGGCGCTTATTGGGGCCTTCCTCTTTGTCGGCGGGACCCAGGTGCGGGAAAAAACCATCCGCTATATGGGCTTTGAGCGGACCGTTAAATCACGGATGCCGTCTAAAAAGCTTTTTCGTATTTTGCTGATCATCGGGGCAGCTGTGGCGGCGGTGGTGGTCATCGGCTTTTTCAGCTCAACGCAAATTTTACACGCCGGCAAATATGCCCATATCATTGATAAGGAAAATGAGAACTTTACGGAAAAAGTGGTCCAGTTGCCACCGGAACGGATTCCGACCGTTGACCGGGACACGGCAATCCGCTTGGGCAACCGGAAGATGGGTGAAGTGGTGGACCTGGTCAGCCAATTTACGGTGAGCGACCAATACACCCAGATCAACTACCAGGACGACCCGGTGCGGGTATCGCCCTTGCGCTACGCCAGTGTGGTCAAGTGGCTGATGAACACCCGTGAGGGCATTCCCTATTATATGCGGGTGAATATGATTGACGGCCAGACCGACTTGGTCAAGAGCGACAAGCCTCTGCGCTACAGCAAAAGCGAGCATTTTAACCGCTATATTACACGGCACTTACGGCTGCAATACCCCCTCAAGCTCTTTTACAACTCCAATTTTGAAGTGGACGAAAAAGGGGTGCCCTATTGGATTACCCCGGTTTACCGGATGAGCGTGGGCCTTTTCGGCGGGCCGGATGTGAAAGAGGTCATTGTGACCAATGCCCAAGACGGCCGGTCAAAAGTTTATGACGTGAAGCAGTCGCCAAACTGGATTGACTGTGTCTATGAAGCCCCCCTGATCATCAACCAGATCAATTGGAACGGTAAATATCAGCGCGGGTTCATTAATTCGGTCATCGGGCAAAAGGGCGTTCTGCGCGCCACAGAAGGCTATAACTACCTGGCGCTCAATGATGATGTTTTCCTCTACACAGGGATTACATCGGTCAGTTCCGATGATTCGAACATCGGCTTTGTGCTGGTGAACATGCGGACCAAGGAATGCGTCTTTTACAGCGTGGCATCGGCTGAAGAATTTTCCGCCATGGGTTCTGCGGAAGGGGCGGTCCAGGAGAAACAATACAAGGCCACCTTCCCCCTCCTGATTAACATGGGCGACCGTCCGACCTACTTCCTCTCCCTGAAAGACGAAGCCGGGCTGATTAAAATGTACGCCTTTATCGATGCGGAAAACTATCAGCACGTGGTCACTTCGAGCAATGTGGCGGAAGCCTATAAGACCTACGCGGCCCAGCAAAATATTCAAACCGAACCGGGCACCGCCAGTAAAAGTAAGCGGGTGACCGGGAAGGTGACGGACATCCAAAGCGTGGTCATTGAGGGCAACAGCGTCTTTTACTTCCTCTTAGAGGGGGATGAAACGGTTTACACCGCCCAGGCCAGTATTTCTGAGCAATTGCCCTTCCTGCGTGCCGGTGATGACGTCACCTTGAGCGTCAGCGGTGCCGGCAAAACCTGCCGGGTAACGGCCTTAGACCGGGGCCTTGTTGCCAAGGCAGACCAGACGCAGCCGGAAGCGGCAGCGGAGAAAGACCAATCGAAGCAAGTGGCCGTTAAAGCGCCCAAAAAAGCCGCCGCTGTAGCGAAAAAGGCCGGCTCTGCAGCCTGAGTGGTAGCGGACAAGTTCATACACCTATCCCTGTCGGATTTCACCGGCAGGGATTTTTCTTGCAATTGTATTTGTCAGATAGTACAATAAAAACGATGAAACAATGATTGTGATTGAATAAGGAGGAATGAAAAATGCTGATTTTAACCACCCCCCTACCGAATGGTTTGGATTCTGATGTTGCCGAGGTCCTTGGCCCGGTCATCGGTGAAGCGGTCGTCGGGATGCACCTGGGTAAAGACATTACGGCCGGCTTGCGGGATATTTTCGGCGGTCGGTCGGCCAGCTATGAGCAAGAATTGAACGCTGCCTACCAGGATGTGATCCAAGAAGTGGAGCAGCGCGCAGAGGCCATGGGAGCCGATGCGGTCATCGGGCTGGACTTTTCCCTGACCACCTTAGGGACAGGCAGTATGCTGGCCGTTGGCGCCTGCGGGACGGCGGTCACCTTGCGCAAGAAAGAGGGCTGAGATGGTTCGGTTTGAGGGCGTGACCAAGCGGTATGGGGACAAGACGGCGCTGGACCAGCTGGACCTGGACATCCGGGACGGCGAGATCTTTGGCCTGATCGGCCATAACGGGGCCGGTAAGTCGACCACCATCAAATGTTTGACCAGTGTCATCGCGCCGGATGCCGGGCGCATTACGGTGGACGGCTTGGATTTGGCAGACCGGCGCAATGATGTGAAAAAGATGATCGGCTATGTTCCTGATTCGCCGGATATGTTTCTGAAATCCACCGCGGTGACCTACTGGGCCTTTATCGCAAAAATTTTCGACCTGCCGGATGCGGTGCGGGACCGGCGCATTGAGGACCTGTGCAAGCTCTTTGAGC